>Ga0111538_10000221_pt1 | contig 69748 bp, 55 predicted proteins | sample SoiMethybrSBSTD1_FD_79669 | JGI IMG/M metagenome (GOLD analysis project Ga0111538, IMG submission 79669) | Bulk soil microbial communities from a Populus tree surrounding site in Tennessee, USA - Soil MetaG P. TD hybrid SBSTD1 (version 2)... | ecosystem: Environmental > Terrestrial > Soil >...
CACGTTCACGGTCCAGGCCGAGCCCGTACGACGGCGCGTCTCCGGCATGCCGCGCTTCACGCAGGTCCTCGGCGGGGGCTATTTCTTCATGCCCGGCATCCGGGCCGTGCGCTTCCTGGGGTCGCTGCGATGACGCCCTCTTACAGGAGATCAGGAGTTCATGAGGTCAGGAGGAACCTTCTGTTTCTCTTGAACTCCTGATCCTCCTGTAAAGAATTCCACCAACTGTTTAAAGCGGACCGGATTTCCACGGCCCCCAGATCGCGACGGTCGCGGCGCGTTCGAACTTCTCGGGTCCGACGGGAATCTGCATGGCGGCACGATATGGCGTGGTCGTGCGCTCGTTGCCCCGGCCGTACAAGTTGACGAACAGCGTGTTGCCGTCCGGGCTGAAGCACGCGCCGGCGAACTCGATCGTGTTGCGCAGGTTCCGGGCGAGGTCGAAGACTTCGCCGGACGGCGACACGCCACGCAGGTGCTGCGCCGCCGTCGCATCCTCGCAGAACACCAGCCCGCCGCGCGGGCTGATGCAGCAGTTGTCGGGACCATCGAAGTGGTCGTGCCCGGATGACTCGACGATCATCGTGATCGTCTGCGCGCCGATGTCGTGCACCCAGACCTGTCCGAACCCCATATTCCCGCCATTGGTCGAGATGAAATAGATCTTCCCCGCGTCGTACCAGCAGCCCTCCAGCCGCCGGAATCGGGCGCCGCCCGCGGCGAGACCTTCAATGAACACGTTCGAGAATGTCGCGCCAGACACCACCGTGCTCACCGGGTCCGGATCGGGCGTAGCGATCGTCACCCATTCGACCGGCAAGGGCACGCCCACGGTCTGATTGATCGCGGCCTCATACTGGGGCTGACCGACGATTTTCAGCATCTGGAGCACGCCGGTGGTCACCGCAAGGTCACCGGGTTGGGTTGGCTTCGCTGATGGCAGGAACCGATAGAATCCCGAGCCGTCCCCTTGATCTTCGGTCTCATAAACTGCACCCGTCGCGGGATCGACGGCAACGGCTTCGTGGGCAAAGCGGCCGAGATGCCGTAATGGAACCGCTTGTGTCGGCGTTCCTGGAACGGTCCCGAGCGGCACCTCGAAGTTGTAGCCGTGATTCTGGGCGTATCCTGTGGTGCTCGCGTTCTCGAGCGTTTCCTCGGAGCTGATCCAGCTTCCCCAGGGGGTGAGTCCGCCCGCGCAGTTACGCACGGTGCCGACAAGGCTCCAGTGCTGACTTACGAGGTTGCGCTGCCCACCCGGCTCGACTTCCAGAGTGACGGTCCCGCCCGCGGCGAATTCGTCGTAGGCAAACGCACGCGGTCCATAGTGCGTCCCGAGCCGGGCGTTCAGGATGCCCGCGCTGGTCGACGTACTGCCCGGCGGCCGCGGCCGCAGGGTATTGCCCGCCTGTCCGTCCTCGTGGTTGCGAATCAGCAGGATGTTGCCGTTCGGCGCCGCGAACGTCGCCATCCCGTCCATCGCCTTCGGCGTCGGGAACCCGTCGTCCATCGGGTCGCCTTCGTTGGCGATCACGCGGTATTGGAATCCGGCAGGCAGGGCAAGGTCGTCGCCTGCGGGTCGCAAGGGACCATAGCCGAAACCAGCGCGCCCCTGCGGCTCGCCCGCGAACGCGGCGCGTGCCACGAGCGCGTCGAACAGACCGCCGCCAATCGATGTGGCACCTGCCGCCACCGCGGAGCGAGCGAAGAACTGACGCCGATTGAGAGCTGACCGCTTCGACTGCATGTCGCAACCTCCGACTCGCCGGCAGAAGAGGCCGGCAGAAAGGGGTCCGTCGGAACTGGCGCTGGCCATTCCACAGACAGTTGGCGGACGACGTGCCGGACCGGACTGCGGGTGGGATTGTGTGAGAAAACACCGTCGCTGTGCAACCACGCGCGGCGGATAGGCGCATAGCGGAGAATGGAGCCATGAACATTGAACATGTCGCCCTGCAGGTCCCCGATTCGGTCGCCATGGCCGACTGGTACGTCAATCATCTCGGCTGCTCGATCAAACGCTCCACAGGCGAGCCCGCCTTCATCCGCTTTCTCATGGATGGCTCCGGCGACGCGATGATGGAGCTGTATCGCAATCCCAAGGTCGGCGTTCCGGACTATCAAGCGATGGATCCATTGCTGGTCCACATCGCGTTCGCGTCAGCGGACCCGGAGAGAGACCGCGATCGGCTCGTCGCCGCCGGAGCGAGCGTGGTGGACGATTACACGAAGACGCCGGCAGGCGACGAGCTGGTGATGCTGCGCGATCCCTGGGGCATCGCGCTGCAGCTCGTGAAACGGGCCAGTCCGATGCTGACGCGGTGAAGGGTTCCGGGTGCCGGGTTCAAGGGTGCCGGGTTCGGTTCAGGGTGCCAGGTTCGGTTCGAGGTTCAGGGTCCGGGTTTTGCGCTCTGACGAACTCTGAACCCGGCACCCTGAACCTCGAACCGAACCCAGAACCGTGAACCGAACCCGGCACCCTTGAACCCGGCACCCGGAACCAACGAGATCTAAGATGCTGGCCGAGGAACCACATGCCTAAATGCGTTTTCGCGCTCGTGTTCGTACTGCTGACCTCCGTCTCTTCCCTTGCGCAGACGCCCGCCACGCAGAAGCCCTACGAGCCCACCGTCGGGCAGGAAGGCAAGGATGCTGTCTGGGTGCCGACCTCCCAGGCGATGGTCGAGAAGATGCTCGATCATGCGAAGGTCACACCGGAGGACTTCGTGATGGATCTCGGGTCGGGTGATGGACGCACGATCATCGCCGCAGCGAAGCGCGGGGCGCGGGCGCTGGGCGTGGAGTACAACCCCGATCTCGTCGACTACTCGAAGCGGCAGGCGGCGGCGCAGGGCGTCGGGGACAAGGCGATGTTCGCTCAGGGCGACATGTATGCGGCCGACATCTCGAAGGCCACGGTCCTGGCGCTGTTTCTCCTGCCGACCAACATCGAGAAGCTCGTGCCCAAGTTCCTCGAGCTGCCTCCAGGAACCCGGATCGTCGCCAACACCTTCTGGGTCTCCGACTGGACACCCGACGACACCGTCGTGCTGAAGGAGGGATGCGAGAACTGGTGCACTTCGCACCTCTTCATCATCCCCGCGCGGGTGGATGGGAAGTGGCAGCTGCCCGAAGGCGTTCTCTCGCTCACGCAGAAGTATCAGATGGTCGAAGGGACCTACACTCCCAAGACCGGGACTCCAAGCCAAGTGAAAGGCCGGCTGCGAGGTGCGACGATCACCGTGACCGTGGGTCAGTCCGAGTACGAGGGCACGGTCAAGGGTAACCGCTTCGAGGGCGCGGCCAAGGCTTCACCCGGCGCGCCGCGAATCGTGGCAACGCGGATTAACTGAAGCCCAGGAACTGACGCGTCCAGCGCACGCTCGCGTCGACGTTCTCGAGCTCCGCGGCCGGGTCGACCGGCCCGCCGGGCAGCGCGCACGGCGTCGCCGCCTGCAGCAGTTCGCGAAACCGCTGGAATTCCCACGCGGGCATCTGGCGATAGCCGTCCCAGAACGCGGCCTCGCGGAAGGGCAGCGGCCGCGGCGCCGGCATCACGATCACCTCGAGTGTGAGCGGGCGGCCGGGGCAGCGGGTGAGGAACGCCTCGACATAGTCCTGGATCCGGACGTTCCCTTCACCCATGCGCGTCCACGCGACTTCAGCGCCGCTCGACGTCGCCCGCAGCGCGCTGTCGCGCGTGTGGCTGGCCAGGACGTAGGGCGCCAGCATCTCCAGCGCGAGGTGAGGATCCTCAATCGCCCACAGGGCGTTTCCCGCGTCGATACACACGCCAACGACGTCAGATCCTGCAGCCTCGACGAGCCCGGCAAGCTCTCGCGCCTGCATGTCGCCGGCATGATTCTCGACGGCGATCTTCAGGCCCGCTTCGATTGCCCTGGATCTGACGTTCTTCAAGACCTGCACGGCGTCAGCGATGCGTGCCTCGATTCCGCCCGGCGCGACCCGATCGCGAAACGACCCGACCACGCAGCGGACGAATGGCGAGCCGAGCGTCCGAGCCACCTCGAACATGGCAACCAGCTGCGTCTCCGCATCTCCCGCGGCCGGGTTGAAGATGGTCGCGCTCGGACAGATGGACAGCATGCCCACTTCGAGCTGGATGCCGAGGGCGTCGGCCCGGTCCCGGAGGCGGTGCAAGGATTCGGCATCGATCGGGCCGAGCAGCCGCGGCTCGCTGAAGTGCACGACCTCGATGCGGCGTACCGCGCAGAAGTCGAGAACGGCCATCGCGGAGAGTCCCTGCGACCGCAGGCTGAACACATCGAGTCCGAGACGGACGGGGGGCACAAGGCGGATTATAGAAAAGAGCGCGGGTTCGCGGTTCGCGGGTTCGCGGGTTCGGAAAGCCAGTGGTCGCCAGAGGCAATGGTGGGCAGATCCAAGCAGCTGGTTACCTCTGACTCCCACGGCTTTCCGAACCCGCGAACCGCGAACCCGCGAACCGCGATCTAGACTTGATTCATGCAACTGAGGTTGGCACGGCTGTGTCTGGATTGCGAGGAAGTGCACGACGGCAACGTGTGCCCGGTGTGTGCCTCGGAAACCTTTGCCTACGTGACGCGGTGGATCCCCGCGCCCGAGCGCCGGGGCCGTCCGCGGGCGGCGCCGGACGAGGACCCGGACGACACGGTCCGGGTCGTGGCCAGACCCGCGACGCCGGACGACACCGTTCGAATGAGGCCCGCCAGACCTGCTCCGTCAGGTCCGCCGCCAGGCATGGGACTCCTCAAGAAGGGCGTCGTCGGACTCACGGCAATCGGGCTGGCGGGGTGGTTCTTCAGGAGGAAGCCTTAGCAGCTCGATCTTTTACAGCGCGATCGCGATCTGGAACGTTGCCGCATACCCGGAGTCCGGGCTCCCCGTGGGTGTCACCAGCTCTGACGACAGGCTGTCGGCGAAGATGCCGTCAGCGGCGTTCGACATCGGATTGGTGCCGCGTGAGGAGTAGACGCCAGACGTGTGAACCGTGTTGTTGACCGACTCCGGGAACGCGATCTGCGTCACCTTGCGCGAGACGCCATTGATTGTGACCTCGCCGTGGATGTGCGTGGCGCGTCCCTGATACCAGCCCGGGTAGATCGTCGTGAAGGTGACCTCTCCGTTGCCGTTGGTGGTCTGAATGCCGCGCAGGTAGGTCTGACTGGTCTGCGTGCCATACTGCGAATAGTTGCCCGCCGCGTCGACGTGCCAGATCTCGACGTTCGCGTTTGGTACGGCCGCACAACCCGCGTTCGTGTTCACGACCTTGATCGTCAGGGTCAGGACGGTGCCCTGCTTGCTCTCGCGGATGTCACTCCGGAAGAGATCCGTCAGCGACGGATAGGGGCCAACGGTCTCGGTCGGCGTCACGCTGCACGCCGTGTTGGTGCTGGTCGTCGACGCCGGGGTGGAGGAAGTGGTCGGGCTGGTGGGCGAATCTCCGCAGCCGAACGCGACGGCCGCGCCTGCCGCGCCCATGATGGTCATCGCTTCACGCCGGCCAATCTTCTTCGAGCTCATTGCAACTCCTTTACGTTGCATTGAACAGGAGACACATGGCAGGACCATGGCAGCAGCGTGAAAATTGATCGCAGTCATGGACCATCGGCATCTTCAGGCGTCCTCCGCGATAATGTACGGACGACCTTGACGATCCGGCGCATCTCCGGCCCCTCGTTGCTGCTCCTCGTGCTGCTGGCGGGCTGCCGCACTGGCGGCTCGGGCTCCGGCCCGGCTATTGTCCAGCCAGGTGCTCCCGGCGAGGCCAGCAAGGTGATTGGCGCCGACCGCGCCACCGACGTCTCGAAGGTCTCCTTTACGCCTGCCGACGTCCGGTTCATGCAGGGCATGATCGGTCATCACGCCCAGGCGCTCGAGATGACGGAGATCATCCGGGCGCGCAGCGGGAACGAAGCGATCCGCGCGCTCGCGCTGCGGATCGAGGTTTCCCAGGCCGACGAGATCAAGATGATGCAGGGCTGGCTCGCCGCCCGGCGGCAACCCCAGCCGGATCCGCACGCGCATCATGCTCCCGGGGCCACGCTGATGCCCGGCATGCTGACCCGGGAACAGTTGGCCCGGTTGTCGGAGGCGAGCGGCCCCGAGCTCGATCGGCTCTTCCTGGAGCTCATGATCAAGCATCACGAGGGCGCGCTGGTGATGGTGAAGGACCTGCTGGCCACCCCGGGCGCGGGACAGGAGGCCGATGTGTTCGCGTTCGCTTCTGACGTCGAAGCGGATCAACAGATGGAGATCGATCGGATGCGCGCGGTGTTGGGCGCTTCGAAGGAGTCATAGATGAGGACGGTCGGTTCGACGGTAACAATTGCGATATTGCTGGTCGCCGCAGCGGCCCCGATGGCGGCGCGGCAGCGGGCGACAGCGGCAACGGCGGACACCCCGAAGCCTGGCACGGCCTCGGATCCGCGAGTTGGTCTGAAGGCCGGCCTGCGCGACGCGGGCAAGGTGGCACGGCATCTCGAGCTCGTCGCGTCGCTGTCGAAGCCGTCGGGCTTCTTCGACCCGAACGCACCCGCCGGTGAAGCGACAGCTCCCGAACGCCCCGACGAAGACAAGGAGCCGGCCAAACCGGAAACGCCGGCGACCGCGGCCGCGTCGCGATCGATACTGAGTTTTGCCAACTCGGATCTCGCCTTCCAGGGTGAGCACCTCTTCCTCGGCAACTTCAACGGGTTCAACACCTACGACATCGAGGATCCGAAGAAAGCGCGCCTGATCGCCTCCGTCGTGTGCCCGGGCGGGCAGGGGGACGTTTCCGTCCATGGCAACCTGCTGATCATGTCGGTCGAAGAAACGCGGGGCCGGCTGGACTGCGGAACGCAGGGGGTGGCGACGGCCGTCAGCGCCGAGCGCTTCCGCGGCGTGCGCGTCTTCGACATCACCGATGTGCGCAAGCCGCGCCAGGTTGCGGCCGTTCAGACCTGCCGCGGGTCACATACCCACACGCTCGTTGCGGTGCCGAACGACAAGGAGAACCTGTACGTCTACGGATCGGGCACGAGCACGGTGCGCTCGGAGGAGGAGCTCGCCGGCTGTTCGAACAAGGAGCCGAAGGACGACCCGAATACGTCGCTCTACAGCATCGATGTGATCCAGGTTCCGCTGGCAGCGCCGGAAAAGGCCAGGATCGTCAACCGGCCGCGCATCTTCGCCGACCCGGCGACGGGCAACATCGCGGGGCTGTGGCCGGGCGGCAGCCAGGGGGAAGGGGCGCAGAGAGCAAGCGCGACAAACAGATGCCATGACATTACGGTGTTTCCTGAGGCGGGTCTTGCCGCGGGCGCCTGCTCCGGCAACGGCATCCTGCTGAACATCTCAGATCCGGTCCATCCGGTCCGCCTCGACGCAGTCGCCGACAAGAACTTCGCGTTCTGGCACTCGGCAACCTTTAACAACGACGGAACCAAGATCATCTTCACCGACGAGTGGGGTGGTGGCACGCGCCCGCGCTGCCGGCCGACCGATCCCCCCACCTGGGGTGCCGACGCGATCTTCGACATCGTCGACGGGAAGCTGCGCTTCGGCGGCTACTACAAGCTGCCGGCGCCGCAGACCGACGCGGAGAACTGCGTGGCGCACAACGGGTCGCTGATTCCGGTACCTGGACGGGACCTCATGGTGCAGGCCTGGTATCAGGGCGGTCTTTCGGTGTTCGACTTCACCGATTCGACCAAACCGGTGGAGATTGCCTTCTTCGATCGCGGACCGCTCGATGCGAAGACCCTGATTACCGGCGGCTACTGGTCGACCTACTGGTACAAGGGACACATCTACGGATCGGAAATCGCGCGCGGGCTCGACGTCTTCAAGCTGCTGCCGAGCGAGTATCTGTCGGAGAATGAGATCGAAGCGGCCTCCCTGGTGCGTCCAGACGTCTTCAACGCGCAGGAACAGATGAAAGTCGTGTGGCCGGCGGTCTCACCGGTGGCACGCGCCTATCTCGATCAGCTTGCCCGGACGCAGGGGATCAAGCCCGAACGCTCGGCGGCGATCAAGACGGCACTCGAGCGGGCGGACAAAGCGCGCAATGCCAGGGACAAGGGCGCCGCCGCCGAGCAATTGAAAGCGCTGGCGGCGCAGGTCACGCAGGACGCGGACGCGGCGACAGGCCGGGATGCGACACGGTTGAAGGCGCTGTCAGCGACGCTGTCGGGACGGAGCGCGGCGCTCGTAGGGGCGGGTCTTTAGACCCGCCCGGAAGGCCTGGTCTAAAGACCCGGCCCTACCTGATCAAGATCCGCCCACCGAAAATGAACGTCCTGATCCGGTTGTCGATGTTGCCCTGTTCGACAACCTCCGAGTCTCCCTTGATCCCCGCCCCGCCGAACTCACCGTAGATCGCGAACCGCCGGCCCACCCATGCCTCGGCGCCGCCGCCAAGGAGCCAGCCCCACCCCGACGTGTCGGCGTTGACCGTTAAATCCCTTGCCGGCGTGACGGTCGTTACGCCGTTCTCGTCGGTCGTCGAAAACTCGTCGGTATGCTGCGTCGTTCCTGACTCGGCGCGGTGATAGTTGAACCCCGCCTTGAAATAGAAACGTATCGGACCGGCAGGCACGCCGATCTTGCCGGCCCCGTAAAACAGGTGCGGCTCGAGAAAACTGTTGAATCGAAACCCCTGGCCGCTGCCCTCAATCGTGAGGTCTGGCGGTTTGAAGTAGCCTCCCTCCGCCGAGATGTACTTCGAGAACCAGTACTCGGCACCCGCCGTGTAGCTGAACCCGGAATCGTCGCCCGAGCAGGTCGGCACACCGCTGCAGCCGAAATCGAGCGCATCAGCATAGTTGACCATCGTCGCGCCACCGAACGCTACCAGGCCCGTAGGGGCCGACCGCCTCGGGCCCCGGGTCCGCAAGCTGTAGGACCCCTGCCGCAACAGCAACGTGGCGACGGGACTGCCGACATTGACCACGATGGAGGTCTCGCGACGGACCAGGAAGACGCCGGTGATTTCCTGCCGCGTGCATCCGTCGCCGGCCGGCAGCGGCGCCGCGTCTCGTTCGGTGATCGTCACCGTCCTGGCGGCATCGCAGGTATCGACGAAGACCCGGGCGTCGATTTCCTGCTTCTTCAGATGTGCAGGCAGATCTATCGGAATCCTCACGTCGCCGTTGCCATCGGTCTGGGCCGATCCGGCCTTGGTGGAGTTCACGACCAGGTTGATGGTCGAACCGGGAGGAGCTTTTCTGACGTAGAGCGTCTGGGCCGTGGCGGTGGCACTGCCCGCAAACAGGGTGAGCGCGGCCAAGGAGAGCGGCCGCAACGATTTCAGCATCCCCCGATTATCGTTAGCAATTCACAGTCGAAGCAACTGCTTTGCGTTTCCATACAGCAACTTGCGTTCGATCACATTGCTGCCGGCAAGGCGCCGGATCGCTGCAATCGTCTGCGATCCCTGACAGCGCGGGCCGCTGCCGTCGTGGTCGCTGCAGTCGCTGCCATACAGCAGCTTCGACTGGTGCCGTTGCAGGAATCCGCGCGTGAAGTCCTCGTCCCGGGTCAGCGCGTTCAGGCCGGAGCCGGCCGACAGGTCACCGAACATGTTCGGATAATCGGCGAGATAGCGATCGGTCAGACCTCCCGGCGTGACCGGACCTTTCGGGTAGAGGACTTTCTGATCGGCGTGGTTCCTGTCGATGTTCGCCCACCACGTCTGCGCGTGGCCGATGAAATTGACTCGCGGATACTTCTCGAGCATGCGGTGAAACCGCTCGAAACCGAGATTGAAACGCTCGAACTGCCAGTGCATGAGCACCGGCACGCGGTGATCCTGGGCAGTCTGGAAAATGCGCTGCATCTCCGGCGAGTCGCAGGCCACGGCGAACTTCTGCTCGGCGATCATGACCGCGCCCCGTCGCAGATAGTTCTCGATCTCCGCGCGTGTATCGTCGAGGTCGGGGACTTCGTTCGCGGCACAGCGGTACTCGCTCGCGTGCTCCCGGGCAAACTGCCAGCACGCCTCGTTCCCGAGCGCTTCCGCTTCCAGCGCGTTCGATGCGCCGTTATTGGTGGACGGCCGGTTGACCGGGCGCCCTGCCGGCAGGAGAACGGTCGTCGAGACGCCCATCGCGCGCTGGTGCGCCAGCAGGACGCCATCCGGCCGGCCGGTGTAGTTGAGATGCTGGTGGATATCGATGATCGCGTCGCCACTTCGTGGCGCCTGGGCCGACGGGCCTTGCACGCCTGCACCGAGGAGCGCCAGACTTGACGCGGTGAGAAACTCACGCCGCGTCGGATTGCGACGAGGATCAGGGGCCGAGCGAGCGAGCGTCAGCGAGAGAGCCACGCGAACGGAGCGGGGATCGTGGGGGCCCCGCGAGAGAGCGTGTAGGGGGTCTGGGGGCGAAGCCCCCAGATCAAGAATGCCATCACCATGAAAGCTAACACGTCAGGCCTTGCCGCAGTGGGTGTTGCCGTCGCCATGGCGACGGCCTCCGCGTTTCAGACCTCCACTCCGAATCGTCCGTGGCCGCCTGACGTGCAGCCGATGCCGCCCGAGTCGGCCCCGCTCGCCCCTGAAGCGGCACTCAAAACGTTCTACATGCCGCCTGGATACCGCATCGAGCTGGTCGCCAGCGAACCGCTCATCCAGGAACCGGTCGCGCTCGACTGGGACCTCGAAGGGCGTCTCTGGGTCGTGGAGATGCCGGGATTCATGGCCGACCTGACGGGCTCGAACGAGCACGAGCCCATCGGCCGCGTCGTCGTGCTCGAAGATGCCGACCGCGACGGTCGCATGGACAAGCGGACGGTGTTCGCCGAGGGGCTGATCCTGGCCCGGTCAATCAAGGTGCTCGATCGGGGGATCCTCGTCGCCGAGCCGCCGAACCTCTGGTTGATGAAAGACACGACCGGCGATCTGAAGATGGACACGAAGGAGCTGGTCACGAATCAGTTCGGCAGGTTCGAAGGCGACCCGCAGAACAATGCCAACGGCTTCGTCTGGGCGCTCGACAACCGGATGTATACGGCCGGACAGGCCGACGTCCAGCTCCGCTTGAAGAACGGCGCCTTCGAGGTCGCGAGGACGCTGCAACGGGGCGAGTGGGGCATCACACAGGACGACGCCGGCAGGATCTACAGGAATACGAACGAATCCGCCGTACATGTGGATCTGGTGCCGACGATGTATTACGCGCGGAACCCCAACCTGGTGCGGACGCGTGGTAGTTACGATCGCCTGGCCACGGGCAATGAAGATCTCAACATCGTGTGGCCGGTTCGCCCCAATCCTGGTACCAACCGGGCGTATCAGACCGGGATCGATCGCGCTGACGGCACGCTCGTCAAGTTCACGTCGGTGTGCGCGCCGCTCGTCTACCGCGGCGATCGGCTTCCATCGGAGCTTTACGGCAACGTCTTCGTCGCCGAGCCGGCTGCGAACCTGGTGGGGCGGATCGTTCTCGAACAGGACGCACGCGGACTGACTGCGCGCAAGGCCTATGTACGCGGCGAGTTCCTGGCGTCGACGGACGAACGCTTCCGTCCTGTCTACATCACGAACGCGCCCGACGGAACCATGTACATCGCAGACATGTACCGCGGCATCATCGAGCACCGGATCTCGATTACCGAGTACCTGCGCGACCAGATCCTGGAACGCAAGCTGAACACCTCCACGGGGTACGGGCGCATCTACCGCGTGATTCACGACTCGAGCGCGCGCGACCTTCGCCCACCGTTCCCCGCGAGCGGCGGTTCGAGCGCCCAACTGATCGCGGCGCTGTCGCATGCGAACGGCTGGTGGCGCGACACCGCGCAGCGGCTGCTCGTCGAACGAAACGACAAATCCATTGGTCCGGCGGTGCTGGCGCTCGCTACGGGATCTGCGCCGTGGCGCACGCGTCTCCACGCACTGTGGATACTCGACGGGCTCGATCTCATCGACGTCGGGACGGTCACGAAGGCGCTGCAGGACGACGCGGCGGAAATCCGGGTGGCCGCTATCCGCATCGCGGAGAGATGGCTCGTCGAGGCCAATCATCCGATTCAGGGCGCGGTTCTGGCACGGACCTCGGACACGAACTGGTGGGTGCGTCAGCAACTCGCTGCCTCTCTCGGAGCGCTGCCGCCGGGCGCCAGGGAGAACGCGGTGGTCGCGCTGTTGGAGAAAGCCGCTGATGACCCCGTCGTGATGGATGCCGCGATCAGCAGCCTGCGAGGCGTCGAGTCCGTGGCCCTGGATCGGCTGAGTGAGGCGGCGTCTGTGGCATCGCCGCAGAAGGACGCGGCCGTTACGATGCTGGGTGCGACGATCGCACGTGCCGGAGAAGACGCGACGGTCCAAGCTCTCCTGGCCCGGGCCGCAGATCCAGGCGCCGCAAGCTGGACTCGCGCTGCGATCCTGCGCGGGCTCGAGATCAGTCTCCTGGGGGTCGCCATGCCCGGGAGTCCGGCGGGGCGGGGCGCACCGATCGCCAGTACCGGAAAACCGTTACCGTGTCCGACGTGCCCTGGCGGGCGCGCCGGGCCCGGAGGCGCCTATGCATTCGCCCGTCCGCCGGACTGGCCGTCGTCTCAGCCCCGAAGCGGACCGGAGCTGAGATTGAACCGTGAACCCCGCGCATTTGCGGCGCTCGCGGCAGGAACGGATTCCCTCTCGCCTCGAGCGACTGCCGTCCTCGCAAAGATCGTCTGGCCGGGCAAACCGGGAACTATGGCTGTCGCACCGCTGACCGCCGACGAGCAGCAGCGATTCGACACAGGCCGCGACATCTACCGCAACATCTGCCAGGGTTGTCATCAGCCGGATGGGCGCGGGCAGGATCGTATCGCGCCGCCGCTGGCCGGCTCGACGCTCGCTCTGGCACGCGCCGACATTCCCGCACGAATTCTGTTGAGCGGAAAAGAAGGCCCCACCGGTCTGATGCCTCCGATTGGCTCGACGATAAACGATGAGCAGATCGCGGCGGTGCTGACCTACGTCCGCCGCGAGTGGGGACAGACCGGTGATCCGGTCTCCTCCGCGGCCGTTGCGGAGGTACGGCGTGCGACGGCGGATCGGAATCGGCCCTGGAAGCACGACGAGCTGATGGCGATGGTGGGGAAGTGAATCGGATGCCGTTCAGGAACGTACGCGCGCGAGCCGGCGCCATCACTCTTGTGATCGCAGCTTGCGTGGTCACCCTGAGCGGCGTGCAACCGGCGCCCGTCCTCTCCCCGACGGAGGCGCTGCGGACCTTCGCAATGCCGGCCGGTTATCGGGTCGAGCTCGTCGCGAGCGAACCGCTCATCCAGGATCCGATCGCCGTCGAGTGGGATCCGGCCGGCAGGCTCTGGGCCATCGAGCTTCCCGGTTACATGCGCGATATCAAGGCGTCCGGCGAGTACGACCCGGTCGGACGGATCGTCGTGCTGGAGGACGCGAACGGTGATGGCGTCATGGACCGCCGCACCGTGTTCGCCGATGGATTGGTCCAGCCGCGCGCGATGAAAGTGCTCGAGCAGGGCGTGCTCGTGGGCGAGCCGCCAAACATCTGGCTGATCCGGGACACGAACGGGGATCTGCGGAGTGACAGGAAAGACCTCGTTGCCGGCGACTACGGCCGACGCGAGACGAACGTCGAGGTGAATGCCAACGCGCTGTTGTGGGGACTCGACAATCGCATCCACATGGCGGGCACCGGCGCGGACATGGTCCTGCGGTACGTCGATCGCACGTTCCAGGTGCAGCGGTCACTGTCGCGCGGGCAGTGGGGGGCAACACAGGACGACGCCGGCAGAATCTATCGGAATCACAACGAGTCGGTACTGCACGTGGACCTGGTCCCAACACCGTACTTCGCGCGGAACCCCGCGTTGCTCAGGACTCGCGGCAGCCACGAAGCGCTCCAGGATCCCGGTGGCAACATCAACGTCGTCTGGCCGGCACATCGAACGCCGGGAACCAACCGCGCCTACCAGCAGGGCATCCTGCGCGCGGACGGCACGCTTGCGGCCTACACTGCGGCGTGTGCGCCGACGGTGTACCGCGGTGACCGGCTGCGGGAGGACCTGTATCAAAACGTCTTCGTCGCCGAACCCACCGCGAACGTCGTCAGCCGGTTCATCCTCATAGACGACGGTACGACTCTTCGTGCGCGAAAGGCGTATGAAGGCACGGAGTTCCTGAGCTCCACGGACGAGCGGTTCCGGCCGGTTTACCTGTCGAACGCCCCTGACGGCACGTTGTACGTGGTCGACATGTACCGGGGAATCATCCAGCATCACACCTACATCACCGAGTACCTGCGCGATCAGATCGCCAGCCGATCCCTCGAGCAACCGATCGGCCTCGGGCGAATCTATCGGGTCGTCCACGACAGCACCGTGCGCGATCGCATGACGCTGCCGGCGACCGCGCCGGGGTCAGAGCTCGTGAAGCTGCTGTCGCATCCGAATGGCTGGTGGCGCGATACCGCGCAGCGCCTGCTCGTCGAGAGGGGAGACCGATCCACCGCACCTGCGCTGACGGCACTTGCGGAAAGCGCACCAGACTGGCGCACCCGGCTTCACGCGCTCTGGACACTCGACGGCCTGAACGCCGTGACTCCCGCGACAGTTGCCAAAGCTCTCGACGATTCCGCACGGGATGTCAGGGCGGCCGCCATCAGAATCGCCGAACGATGGCTCGGGGAAGAGGTTCATCCCTTGCAGTCGCAAGTCATCGCGATGGTCAACCATTCCGACTGGGCCGTCAGGCAACAGGCCGTGGCGTCCCTCGGATCGCTGCCCCCTGGCCTGCGCGAGCGGTCGCTTGCCGCTGTCCTCGCCGGGTATTCGCTTGACCCCATCATCGCGGATACGGCCCTGAGCGGTCTCAGGGGTGGCGAGGCGGCTGTACTGACAATGCTGCTCCAACCCGACGTCGAGCGAACGGAACGCCGCGAGGCGGCGATCACCGTCGTGGCAGCGACCATCGCCAAATCGGGGCAGGAAAGTGCCCTGCTCGAGCTGTTCCAGGGGATTGCAGACCCCGCACGTCCGGACTGGAAGCGCTCGGCACTCCTGCTGGGAGCGGAGGTCGCGTTGGCAGGTGCGCCTATGCCAGGGACACCGTCGCCTGCGCGTGCGTCAAACTCCACGAACCCGCCGTGTCCGACGTGCCCTGGCGGGCGCGCGGGACCCGGTGGTGCGTACGCCTTTCCGCGTCCGGCCGATTGGCCGGGACCTGGCGGGCGATCGAATGCTCCGGCCCTGCGGTTGACGCGCGAGCCGAAGCCATTGACCGACCTTGCTGCGGGCAACGGCGAGCTCAGTGCGCGAACCGCGGCGCTGCTGAATCGTGTCACCTGGCCGGGGAAGTCCGGCGATGCGGACGCACCGAGAACGCTCACGGTAGCAGAGCAGCAGCAATTCGACCGCGGGCACGAGATCTATCGAAACGTCTGCGCCGGGTGCCACCAGCCGGACGGCCGGGGGCTCGATCGGATTGCACCAAGCCTGGTTGGTTCACGATTCGCCCTGGCGCCGGCCGAGATTCCGATCCGCATACTGATGAACGGCAAGGAAGGTCCGACTGGACTGATGCCGCCGGTCGGGGGCGCTTTGAACGACGAGCAGATCGCGAGCGTACTCACCTACGTCCGAAGTGAATGGGGGCAGGGTCCGGACCCGGTCGAGGCAACGACCGTCACGACGGTTCGAAGCGCTTCCGAGGGACGCACGCGGCCCTGGACTGACGCCGAGCTGAACGCACTGCCGGCGTTCCGGGGAGGCGGACGGAGATGAATCACACGATCACTGCGCGGCGGTTCGACAATGCCTTCGTACGAGACCTGCCCGGCGACCCGAGCACCGCGCAGCACTCGCGTCAGGTCTACGGCGCCGCGTACTCGCGCGTCCAGCCCACACCCGTTGCCGCGCCGCGATTGATTGCGTATTCGCGAGAAGTTGCCGAGCTCGTCGGATTCAGCCCGGACGACCTCACGTCACCGCTCTTCGCCGACGTGTTTGGCGGCAATGCGCTCGTCGACGGTATGGATCCTTACGCCGCGAACTACGGCGGTCACCAGTTCGGGCAGTGGGCCGGACAACTCGGCGATGGCCGCGCGATCACGCTCGGGGAAGTCCTGAACGAATCAGGGCAGCGCTGGGAGCTCCAGCTGAAAGGCGCCGGTCCGACACCGTACGCAAGGCGCGCTGACGGACGCGCGGTGCTCCGGTCCTCGATCAGGGAATTCCTCTGCAGCGAGGCGATGCACCATCTCGGCGTGGCGACGACTCGCGCGCTGAGCCTCGTACTCACCGGCGACCAGGTTCTGCGCGACATGTTCTATGACGGCGACGCGAAGCTCGAGCCGGGCGCGATCGTCTGCCGCGCGGCGCCCTCGTTCATCCGGTTCGGCAATTTTCAGCTTCCGGCCTCCCGCAGTGAGTGGCCGCTCCTCAATCAGCTGATCGACTTCACGATTCGCCGCGATTTCCCCGACCTTCTCGCCAGGGGGGCCGATCCCTCGACCGAAGAAGTGCGCGCGGAATGGTTCGCCCAGGTCTGCGAGCGCACGGCCGCGATGATTGCCGGCTGGATGCGGGTCGGTTTCGTTCATGGCGTGATGAACACTGACAACATGTCGGTCCTCGGCCTGACGATCGACTACGGCCCGTACGGCTGGATAGACGACTTCGATCCCGGCTGGACGCCGAACACGACCGATGCGGGCGGGCGGCGGTATCGATTCGGCGCGCAGGAGCAGATCGCCTACTGGAACCTTGCGCGATTCGGCGAAGCGCTGGCGCCAGTGTTCGCGTCGCTCGATCCCCTTCATGCGGGAATGCAGCGCTACGTCGAGGAACTGTCGCGGATGACCAAGGCCAATATCGCGGCCAAGCTCGGGTTCAACCAGTACGAAGATGAAGATCTGGCGCTGATGCGTGACCTGCAAGAGCTCCTGCATCGAGCCGAGGTGGACATGACGATCTTCTTTCGCTACCTGGCTGACATCGACGTGGAGGCGCCGTCGCTGACGCCTCTCGACGAAGCCTTCTACGACGCGGCCAAACGGCAGGAGTCAGAGCCGGCGTTCATTGCGTGGCTCGACCGGTATGCCACCCGCGCCCGCAGAGATGGGTCAGGTCCGGAACGCCGCGAACGAATGGATCGCGCCAACCCTCGCTACGTGTTGCGCAACTACCTGGCCCAGCAGGCGATCGACCGCGCCGAACAAGGAGACTACGGCGGCATTCACGAACTGCTCGATGTCCTGCGTCGACCATATGACGATCAGCCCGGCGCCGACGCGTTCGATCAGAAACGGCCAGACTGGGCAAGGCACAGGGCGGGGTGCTCGATGCTGTCGTGTAGTTCTTGATCTCTGCCGGGGGTTCGGCGGTTCGGCGGCTCGGGAAGCCGGCGGTACTCAGAGGCAATGCCGGCAAATCCAGGCAGCTGGTTGCCTCTGAGTACCACCGGCTTCGACCCCCCGAACCGCCGACCCCCCGAACCCCCGACAAAGTACAATCGCAAGAATGCTCCCCCACGGAAAACGCTGGCAGTACGCCTTTCGGACATTCTTCTCGTTGATCTTCCACGGTCGCATCGCCGACGACATTCTCGCGGCCTTCAGGACGCCCTCGGCGCCAGCACCGGCGCGCGTGGCTCCACCGGCTGTGGCAGTCGAAACGACCGATCGCGCGGCGCAGATTCTCGCCATCCTGCAGCGCGACGGCCGGCTCGTGGACTTCCTGATGGAAGACCTGGCGGCGTACTCGAACGACCAGGTCGGGGCGGCCGTCCGCGACGTGCACCGCGGCTGTCGTCAGGTGCTCGAGAAGTACGCCACGCTCGCGCCGGTGTTCGATGCCGCCGAAGGCACCATGGTGACGGTTGATGCGGGGACCGACGCGGCCCGCGTGAAGGTCGTCGGAAACGCCGCCGGAGCGCCGCCGTTCCGGGGAGTTCTGCGCCATCGTGGATGGGATGCGACGCGCCTCGACCTGCCGCCGCTTCCGGCCACCGGCCGCAGCGTCCTCGCCCCCGCCGAAGTCGAAATCCAGTAACGGTACCTCCCTTGGCTCAACGCTTTGTCGTCGGGATCGATCTCGGAACCACTAATTCTGCGCTCGGCTGGGTGGACACCAGCGAGGACGATGCCGCGCGCGTGCGGATCCAGGACATCCCGCAGCTCGTGAATCCTGGCGAGGTCGCGCCTCGCACGCTGCTGCCGTCTTTCCTGTATGCCCCTGGTGAACTGGATTTCCCTCGAGGCAGCGTTTCGTTGCCCTGGGATGAGAAGCCGCCATTCGTTGCCGGCGAGCTGGCCAGGCGCCGTGGCGCCGAGAATCCGGCACGACTCATCGCATCGGCAAAGTCATGGCTGTCGCACGGCGCTGCGAACCGGACGTCGCCGATTCTTCCATGGGGTGCGCCGGAAGAAATTCCGCATATCTCTCCGGTCGACGCGTCGGCCGAGTATCTGAAACATCTCGCGGCCGTGTTCGACCGCGAGGTCGCGAACGGTGATCCCGCGCTCGCACTGGCCCGGCAGGACGTGCTGTTGACGGTGCCGGCCTCGTTCGACGAAGAGGCGCGCGAGCTCACCTTGCGGGCAGCACGTACGGCCGGCCTCGAGCACGTCACGCTGCTCGAGGAGCCTCAAGCCGCGTTCTACGCCTGGCTCGACGCCCTCGGCGATGGCTGGCGGCGGCGCGTCAAGGTCGGTGATCTCGTCCTCGTCTGCGACGTCGGCGGCGGGACGACCGACTTCAGCCTGATCGCGGTCGGCGAGCGCGACGGCGACCTGACCCTCGAGCGGGTTGCGGTCGGCGAGCACATCCTGCTCGGGGGAGACAACATGGATCTCGCCCTCGCGCGGCTGCTCCAGCAACGGCTCGAGTCGGCGGGACATCGCATCGACACCTGGCAGCTGCACGGTCTGTGGCATCAGGCCCGGCTCGGAAAAGAAAGCCTGCTCGGCGACCCGGCGCCCGGGCCGCATCCGGTCACGCTGCTCGGCCGCGGCTCGCGGCTGATCGGCGGCACCATCACCACGACGTTGAACCTCGACGACGTGAATGGGACGCTGCTGGAAGGCTTCTTCCCGGCGGTGCCGAGCGATGCGATGCCGGCGAAGCAGCGGCGCGTCGGGCTGCAGGAAATCGGGCTGCCGTATGCCGCCGATCCGGCGGTGACCCGTCACCTCGCGCGGTTCCTGCGGGTCCAGGCCGCCAGCGTCAGTTCGCAATCCGCGATCCGGAGGGGGCCGAGCGGGCTCGCCTGTCCCACACACGTGCTCTTCAATGGCGGCGTGATGAAGGCAGAGGCGCTGCGTGCCCGGGTCGTCTCCGTGCTGAACACGTGGCTCGCGGCGGAGGGATTCGATCCGCTCGACGCGCGGCACGTCCTCGATGCGCCGGATCTGGATCATGCGGTTGCGCAGGGAGCGACCTATTACGGCCTGGCGAGACGGGGCCGCGGCGTGCGCATCCGGAGCGGCGCGCCGCGAAGCTACTACGTGGGAATCGAGAGCGCGATGCCGGCAATCCCGGGCATGCCGGCGCCGTTGAAGGCCCTGTGCGTCGTGCCTTTCGGTATGGAAGAGGGAACCAGCGCCGCACTTCGGGACCGCGAGTTCGGCCTCGTCGTCGGCGAGCCCGCGGAGTTCCGGTTTCTGAGCTCGCTCGTCAGGAAAACCGACCCGCCCGGCGCTTTGATCGAGGACTGGGGCGACGACCTCGAGGAACTGAGCCCGTTGGAGGTCACGCTCGATGTCGCGGGCAAGGACGACATGACGGTGCCGGTGTCACTCGAGAGCAAGGTGACCGAAGTCGGCACCCTGGAACTCTGGTGTGTCACCCGCAGTGGCACCGACCGATGGAAGCTCGAGCTCAACATCCGGGAGCGTGAGCCTTGATTAGGTTCCAGGTGCCGGGTGCCGGGTTCTCGGTTCGGTTCTGGTTCAGGGTTCAGGGTTCGGTTCCGCGGCAGGCTTTGGAGTTCGTTCCAAGGTTCATGGTTAATCGCTCCAGGAACAGCCGAGGATGCCCCTCGATGCTGAATGGCGAACCATGAACCTCGAACCCCGAACCGAACCTGGAACCCTGAACCGAACCGAGAACCCGGCACCTGGCACCCGGAACCATCATGGCTCCGTTGTCATCGGCATCGACCTCGGCACGACCAACTCAGCGCTCGCCTGGGCCCAGGCACGCGGCGCCATCAGCATCTTCCAGATTCCTCAGCTCGTCGCCGCCGGTGAAGTCGCCGGTCGACCCACGCTGCCATCGTTCCTCTACTTCACCGATCAGTCTCAGCGCGATGCAGGAAGCGTCGGTCTGCCCTGGGATACCTCACCTGACCTGATTGCCGGTACCTTCGCGCGAGACGAGGGATCGCTCGTGCCTTCGCGGCAGATCGCGTCCACGAAGTCATGGTTGTCGAATCCGCGCGTCGATCGAACTGCCGCCCTCCTGCCCTGGGGTGGCGAAGGAGGCTTACGCCTCTCGCCGGTGGAAGCGTCGGCGCGGCTGCTCGCACACGTCCGCGACGGCTGGAATCACGAACACGCACGAAGCGGAGAGGAGTGGCGGCTCGATCGGCACCATGTCGTCCTGGCAGTACCGGCGTCCTTCGATGAAGAGGCCCGCGAGCTGACAGTCGCGGCGGCGCACCAGGCGGGAATCGAGCAGCTGACCCTGCTCGAAGAACCACTCGCGGCGCTCTATGCGTGGATCGCCTCGCATCGCCGTCAGCTTTCCGGGACGTTTGGCGCCGGTGCGCTGATCCTGGTCTGCGACGTCGGCGGCGGCACCACCGACTTCAGCCTGATCCGTGCGCAGATCGAGGAGAGCGAGCTGGCCTTTGCGCGAATTGCGATTGGCGATCACCTGCTGCTCGGGGGAGACAATCTCGACCTCGCGCTCGCGTCGCTCGTCGAGCAGAAGCTGGCGCCGTCGGGAAAGCTCACGGTCAGCCAGCGGCAGATCCTGCGCCGGAAGTGCACTGCCGCGAAGGAGACCCTGCTCGGCGACTCGGGCAGCGATCGCGTCCCGATCACGCTGCTTGGCAGTGGCCGGGGAGTTGTGGGCGGCGGGATGTCGACCGAGCTCACGCGACAGGAAGTAGCTGCGACGCTGACCGAAGGTTTTCTTCCGGTTACTGACCCCGCTGACGTTCCGGCGCGCGATCGACGGGTCGGTTTGAGAGAGCTCGGCCTGCCATACGAGACCGAGCCGGCGATCACCCGCCATCTCGCCGGATTCCTGACGCGAGCGGGGACCGCCCACGGCACCGCCATGATGCGGCCGGACGCCGTGCTCTTCAACGGCGGCTTCTTCACACCGGCGCTCGCGCGGCATCAGATACTCGACGCCCTCGCGGCCTGGTTCGGGGCGCGCCCGCAGGTGCTCGAGAACGACGCACCGGAATCAGCCGTCGCGATTGGCGCGGCGTTCTACGGCAAGCTGCGACGCGATCCCGCCGCGTCGAAACGGCTGCTGATCCGCGCCGGCAGCGCGCGCTCGTACTACATCGGAGTCGACACGCAGGTCTTGTGTCTAATTCCCAGGGGCACTGAAGAGGGAACAAGCTTCGACCTCGATCGCGCGCTCACGGTAACCAGCAACCAGCCGGCGGCGTTCACGCTCTACAGCTCCGCGGACCGCACCGACCCCGTCAACACGCTCGTCTCGCCGGGTGATGCCGGAGATCAGACCGGACCGCGGACGGCGGACCGCGGGCTGCGGGATTTCCAGAAACACGCACCCCTGGTGACTGCGTTCAGATACGGCAAGCGCTCGCGGCGTGTCCCGTTGGCGGTTCGCCTGAGCGCAGCGTTCACGGAAACCGGGACCCTCGAGATTTGGTGCCGTTCGGAAGAGACCGATCATCGCTGGCGGCTGGCATTCAACCTCCGCGGCGTCGAGGCGGATCAGCTGGACGGGATTGCCGAAGAGACAAGGGACGGGGAGACCGGCGTGGTCGTCGATCCTGAATCGATCGCTGCCGCTGCCACGCTCGTGCGCGATCTATTCGCAGGGACATCCGCGCTGGCGCCCGAGGCGTTGATCGGGGAACTGGAAACGTCAATCGGACACGGCAAGCTGGCCTGGCCGCTGCCCGTCATCCGGGCGCTCGCCGACATCCTCCTCGAAACCGTGCCCGGACGTGAGAAGGGGCCCGGCTACGAAGTGCGCTGGTTGAACCTCACGGGCTTCTGCGTGCGACCGGGGTTCGGCAGCACGCTCGACGAATGGCGAATCTCGGAGCTCCGCAAGGTCTACGCGGCGGGTATCGCGTTCCCGAAGGAGATCCAGAACCAGGTGGAATGGCTGGTCCTCTGGCAGCGGGTGGGCGCGGGATTCAATGCGGGCCAGCAGCGCGAGCTGGCGTTGCGGGTCTCAGGGCAGCTGGGGCTGGGACAGCGCAAGGCGCCGCGGCTCAATCCACAGATCGAGCGCGAATCCTGGCGGCTCCTCGCCTCGCTCGAGCGGCTCGATGCCGGGCCGCGCGCCAGATACGGCGACGAGCTTCTCGAACGCATCCGCCGCGAACCACGGAATTCCCACTGGCTCTGGGCGTTGAGCCGCCTTGGCGCTCGTCAGCCGTTGTACGGTCCGTTGAATGCCGTCGTGCCGGCGTCGGTGGCCGTGCGATGGATCGAACGGCTGCTGACGCTCAAAAACATGACCGCCGACCGCGCGGAGTGTATTGCGCACCTCGGCGCCCGGACGGCCGACCCCGCACGCGATATCAGCGACACTGCGGCCTCGTCTATCGCGGATCGCCTGGCGGCATCCGGCTTCGAGAACGCCGCGGAGCGTTTGCGAGTGGTCACGGCAAGTTCTACGCTGGAAACGGGGCGGTTATTCGGAGAGACGCTGCCTGAAGGGCTCAAGCTGGCGTAGCGACCTACACGTCCGCCAACAGCCGCCTCACCATCGCCACGACTTCGTCTGGCAGAACGGGCTTCTCGAGGAACGCCGTGCAGCCAGCCTGCGCGGCCGCTTCCTTGTCGGACGACATCACCGACGCGCTGAGCGCCACGATCGGGATGTGCCGGATGGCGGCATCGGCCTTGAGTTCTTTCACCACCTCGGTGCCGTGGCGGTCGGGCAGCGACATGTCAATCATGATCAGCGAGGGCCGCGGCTCCATCGCGGCCCGCTCGAGGGCACCCGAGCCGGTGCCGGCCTCGGCAATCGCGACGCCGACCTCCTGGAGCACGGCCGCCATCAAATCGCGACTGTCCACGTGGTCGTCCACAACGAGGACGATCGGGCGGCCTTCGTGGTCGCTGCCGCGGCGGCCTCCACGAGAGACGAGACGGCGTTCAGGAGAGAATCGTCGTTCTGCCAACCGAGGTTCCGCCCATATTTTTGTGTGTGAACGGAATGTACGGTGGTTCCGCCCGCACGGTCAAGAACTTCGACTTACGTATGTCCTGAACGCCGGGCCGTCAGGCGGCCGATGGCCTCCGCTCCGGCGGCGGAAGCACGCAGCGCAGCTCCGGACGCGTCCGCAGTCCGCGCAGGATGCGGGTGGTGAGGTGGCGGGTGTCGCAGCAGTCATTGACCACCTCGTCGAACCCGGAGGCCTCCGCCTCGCGCCGATCCGGCTGCGCGGTACTCGCCGGCACCAGCGCAATGAGAAGTCGCCGTCCGAAGTGCGGCTTCGCACGGATCCGCGCGGCGAGCATCGGCGCCGCCTCGATCTCTTTCACGCGGACGATCACGACGTGATAGTCGCGCACCGCAGCCTGATCGGTGGGCCAGTCGGTGATTTCGTGGACGACGAAGCCCATCCCCCGCATCGCTTCAGGATGGGGTGTCCGCTCACGGACGGGGTTGACGAACATCACGGCACACTGTTTCACCACTTCGCTCTCCGCTTTCACAGTCCCTCTGTTCCCGCTCCCCTCTGCCGTGTCCTTGGCAATGCGCGTGCCGTCAGCCCACCGGAATCCAACTTGATCTTTTGAACCTGTTCCACTAGAGTCCGCTCATCCATCTACAGTAGGGGAAGGCGCGGAACTGGAAACCCGGAAAGAAGCTGGGGGCGCCGTCCAAGTCGTGACTACATTCACCGTTGATCCCGGTGCGCGTGTGTTGTGGTGTCTTCGCCGGCGTGCGTCCGACGTCCGCTGTGTGGCGTTCGTCGGTCCCACCGTCGTCGAAGTGCATGTACTTCAGGAACGCGACCTGGTCCTGAAAGAACTGTTTCCCACCGAGTCGGCCGCCCTCGGCTGGGCGGACGAGTACCGCGAGCGCCTGAAGCTGCAAGGCTGGCGCGATAGTCCCGACCAGCGTTCGCCGTCGTCGGCCGCCTGACGTACACTGATCAAGCCAGCCGAACCCTGCGCCTGATCAGGAGTCCCGTGCGACATTCCAAGGATCGGTCACCGTCGATCTTCCGGCTTGGATTGTTGGTGGTCCTCGCCGTCACCGCGCTCTCGGCACAGCAACCGCCGGCGCAGCAGCCACCATCGCAGACCGCTCCTCCACAGGCACCGCAGCCGCGTCCGGCCGCCGAAGATCAGCCGCCGCGGTTCAGGACTGAAGCCAACTACGTCCGGGTCGACGTCTATCCGACCAAGGACGGCAAGCCCGTGGAGGACCTGCGGGTCGAGGATTTCGAGCTGCTCGAGAATGGCGCGAAGCAGCAGGTCCAGGCCTTCGAGCACGCGGTGATCAGCCCGGCAGGGCCGCAGTCGATGCGGGTCGAAGCGAACTCCGTGCGCGGCGCCGAGCAGATGGCGGCGAACCCCCGCAACCGCGTGTTCGTGATCTTCCTCGACATCCCCAACGTGGACATCGCGTCCGCTCACCGCATCAACCAGCCGCTGGTGAAGCTGATCGACCGCATCCTCGGGCCCGACGATCTGATCGCCGTCATGACGCCCGAAATGGTTGCGTCACAGGTCACCTTCGGCCGCAAGACCGAGGTGATCGCGGCGATGCTGGCGGACAAGTGGTACTGGGGCGTGCGCGACTCCATCATCCCCATGGACCAGCGCGAGAAAGACTACGAGCAGTGTTTTCCGCCGGGCGAGGCCGACCGCGCTGCAGGAAGATTGCGCGCGGACGTCGTGAGCAAGATGATCGCCCGGCGCCGCGAGCGGATGGTCCTGGATTCCCTCCGGGATCTCGTGCGCTACCTGGGCACCCTGCGCGAGGAACGGAAAGCGATTCTGACCGTCAGCCAGGGCTGGGTCCTGTTCAGGCCGGATTCGTCGATGACTCAATTGCGGGTCATGGACCGTTTCGGCAACACGGAGGCGGTTCCCGGGAACGAACCGATCGGCGTCGATCCACATGGCAAGCTCCGGGTCGGTGGAGAGAGCGCACGCGAGCAGGCTCCGACCTCACAAACGATTTGCGACAAGGACCGGATGTATCTGGCCAGCCTCGACAACGACGATTATTTCCGGCAGATCCTCGACGTCGCCAACCGCAACAACGCCAGCTTCTATCCCATCGATCCGCGCGGCCTGGCAGCGTTCGATGCGCCTATGGGCCCCGAGGCGCCGCCGCTCATCACGGTGGATCTGGCAATGCTGAACAAGCGGATCGAAACGTTGCGAACCCTGGCGGAGAACACTGACGGCCTCGCGGTCGTGAACACGAACGACCTCGACAGGGGCCTCCGGCGTGTGGCCGACGACCTGTCGTCCTATTACCTGCTCGGCTACTACTCGTCCAATCCCAAACCTGACGGGACGTTCCGGAAAATCACGGTACGGGTGAAGAGACCCGGCGTCGAAGTGCGCGCCCGTCGCGGTTACCGTGCGGCAACGCTCGAAGAGGTGAATGCGTCGCGGCTCGCCGCCGCCGCGCCTGCGCCCGACACCACGAAGACCACGACCTCGGCTCTTGCAAGGCTGGGGCGCATCCGGCCGGAACAGCGATTCGTGATCCACGCCTCGGCGTTCCGCGCGTCGCCGTCCGCACCGGTCACCGCCATCTGGGTTGCTGGCGAGCTACAGGGCCCTCCGGAGGAGTTCGCGATGGGCGCGACCGCCGCCATCGAGGTTGGAGGCAGCCCCGCGGTCGGCGAATCAACGGCCACGTTGAAGCAAGGCGAGCGCGGGTTCGTCGTGAAGATTCCCGTGCAGGCAGGCACCAGCGGCGCGCTGGACATTCGAGCCCGGATGACCCCCGCGGCCGGTGGAACACCGCTCATGGATGCCGCCAAGCTCGATCTCGACACCGCGCTGCAGCAGCCGCTGCTGTTCAGGCGAGGGCTCTCCACCGGCAACCGACTGCAGCCGGCCGCCGGCTTCCAATTCAGTCGAACCGATCGCCTGCATCTCGAGCTGCCGATCTCCACCGCCACGCCCGGGACCGGACGGTTCCTCGATCGCAACGCCCAACCACTTCAAATCCCGGTGCAGGTGGGTGAAAAGACGGATCCGGAGGGGCAGCGGTGGTTGACCGCCGATGCGATGCTCTCGGCCCTCGGCGCCGGTGACTACGTGCTCGAGATCACGCTCACCGCTGAGGGCACAGAGCGGCGGGTGCTGACGGGGATAAGGGTGACGAGGTAGCGGGGAGACACAGTCACCGCCGTTCGATATCAGCGGCGTACGCGGTAATCGTGCCGTCGGGCCATTCCCGGACGACGAGGAGGGCGTCGTGTTCGGTCACGACGATTAGCGGCCACTCCTTAGTGGGGGTCTGACGGGAGCGGGCGACCTGGTCGCGGGCCCAGGCAAACAGCCGTTGGGTCTCCGGATCGAACCCTTGCCACATCCCCTGAACTCGCCCCCTCCCCAGTGGACCTACCTCAGCCATTGTCGCTCAAAAACCGAGATCTGTCATCTGGTTAGGGGTGGCGAACCGATCAGGCGGTTCGGGAGGCGTCGAACACTACCTGGTCGTACCACCAGAGCTTTTCGAACAGCGTCCTGGCGGAGGGCCAGGGCGCGTCCGCGCGCTCGACAATCTCCTTCACGGTACGCCGGCCATCGACGCCATCGAACAGCCGCCTGTCATGCGGGTCGAGCATCAGAATCAGGTCATGGTAGGGGTGGCTCCGGTTCAGCAGGACGGCCGCAGCGCCAGGCGGGAGGCGCTCCTGGACGCACAAGGTGGATGGCAGCCGCAGTGGCACGTATTGAGAACACCGTTCGGGATCGAACCCGATCGTCCCGGCGGTCCCGGTTCGATAGGCGATCACGCTGTGAGCTGCCATCGTGCCGCGCCAGAGTTCCAGGGCAGCAAACTGCTCGCGAGCCGGCAGCGCGGCCAGTCTCGCGGCGTGCGGTGTCGTCGCAACCGCCCCGCATTGGGGCAGATAGGGCGCCTGCCAGAACCACCGCCCGAATCCGAGGCCAGTCCGCTCGAGGAACTCGAACAGTTGCGGCACCGTGTACGCGCGGTCGCGAGGATTCAGGAGCGCATCGGCAATCGCATCGCTGTTGGCGGCGTCACGTGATCCGCGCAGGACCGCCGCGAGCGGGTGATGCTGCGGAAGGGCGTTGAGCACCGCGATCAGGTCCCCGATCTCCTGCTCCGACGTGCCCACACCGAGTCTCCGGCAATACTCCTGAAGCATGTAGATGCCGGCCCGTCCGTGCGGCGCGTACAGCATCAGGTAGATGGCGCCGTCGCTCTTCAACACGGAGCGCAGCGCGCACAGGCCCGCATCGGGATCGGCAAGATGGTGGAGCACGCCGGTGCAGACGATCAGATCGAAGCGTTGGCCGAGCCGCTCGACCGCTTCTATGGGAAGCTGGTGGATCTCCAGGTTGTCCAGGTCGTACTTGGCTCTGAGTCGGCCGGTGTGTTCGAGGCTTGTGGCGCTGACGTCGACGCCAACCACACGGGCCCGGGGCCTGCACAGCGCGTATTTAGCGGCCTGCCATGTCCCGCAGCCGGCGATGAGGATCTCCAGGTCGTCGCGATACGGCCTTTGAGGCCAGAACAGGTGGTACTCGGCGCGGGCTCGGCCGGGATCCCGCCACTCGTCGCGGGCGCGATCCAGGTTTTCGACCGGCGGGGGATAGGGATGTTCCGTGTAGAACTCGCACACCGGATCCTGAATCAGGTCCGGTGTGCGAGTCGGTCCGTTCACGGGCGGTGTCCTGCCTACTTCACTCCGGCGCCGCCGCTCGTCCCCATTTGGGACTGCTGTTGTCGCGCTTTCTCGAGCGCCTGATCGATGCTAAAGCTGGCCGGGCGCTGGCGCGGCGGGAACTCCTTGAAGGTCGCCAGGAACTGCCCGACGATGGCCTGCGCGGGTACGAGGAGGAATGCGCGATCGGCCTTCCATTTGGCGTAGAACATCTGTGCGTCTTCCTTGGCCCGTTCGAACGGGTCGGTCCGCAGGTTGTAGATGTCCGGCACCCGCATCGCGACCAGCGGTTCCTCCCATACGGCAAAGCCTTTGGCGCGCTGTTCCATGAAGGTCGCTTTCCAGTCTCCGACGCGCAGCGCCATCAAGTCGCCATCATCGCTCCAATAGAGGAAACCTTTCCGGGGATTCTCCTTGACCTCGCCCTTGAGGAAGGGGAGCAGGTTGAACCCGTCGATATGGACCTTGAAAGTCTTGTTTCCGGACTTGTAGCCCTTCTTGAGTTTCTCGACCGAGTCGGGCTCGCCGGCGGCCGCAGCCAGGGTCGGGAGCATGTCGGTGTGCGAGAAGATGTCGTTCGACACGGTGCCGGGCTTGAGGACGCCGGGCCAGCGAATCGCGCAGGGCACGCGCCAGCCGCCCTCGAAGTTCGTGTCCTTCTCGCCCCTGAACGGCGTCGTGCCGCCGTCCGGCCAGCTCATGACCTCGGCGCCGTTGTCGGTCGAGTACATGACGATCGTGTTGTCGGCGATCCCCAGCGCGTCGAGCTGGTCGAGCAGCTTGCCGACATGGCCGTCGTGCTCGACCATGCCGTCCGGATAGATGCCGAGACCGGTCACGCCCTCTGATTCCTTCTTCAGGTGCGTGAAGATGTGCATGCGGGTCGAGTTCCACCAGCAGAAGAACGGCTTGTCGTCCGTGACTGCCTTCTCGATGAACCTCAGGCTGGCATCGAGGAACTCCTCGTCCACGGTCCGCATCCGCTCGATGGTGAGATCGCCCGTGTTCTCGATCTTCTGCGTGCCGTCCGGGTTGGCCCAGGTGTGAAGCACGCCCCGCGGCCCATACTTCTTCTTGAACTCCGGATCCTTCGGATAATCCGGGCATTCCGGCTCCTGCTCGGCGTTCAGGTGATAGAGGTTGCCGAAGAACTCGTCGAACCCGTGGGCGGTCGGCAGGAACTCGTCGCGATCCCCGAGATGATTCTTCCCGAACTGCCCGCAGACATAACCGAGCGGTTTCAGGACGTCGGCGATGGTCGGATCTTCCGGCTGAAGCCCGAGGTCCGCGCCCGGCAGGCCGACCTTGGTCAGGCCGGTCCGGATCGGCGACTGCCCGGTGATGAACGCCGCGCGACCCGCCGTGCAGCTCTGCTGGCCGTACCAATCGGTGAAGTTACAGCCTTCCTTCGCGACCCGATCGATGTTGGGCGTCCGGTAGCCCATGATCCCGTGGTTGTTCATGCTGACGTTGAACCAGCCGATGTCGTCTCCCCAGATGATGAGGATGTTCGGCTTGCCCGTCTTCGCCATGGTTGGTGCTCCTTCTTCTTCGCCTTTTCTCAGGCGTCGCGCTTCTGTCGCGGAGACGTCGTCGCTCGGTTGCGGCCAGCCACGAGATGTCGCGGCAGGACTCGGCCCGCCGTGCCCCCGGCGAGGCACAGCTGGTTGTTTTCACCAAGCGGGCGTGGATTGGTGGGATGGGCGTCTGCGCGTTCGCTCACCGCCAGAGGGACCAGCGGCAAACATCGTTCCGCGAAAGGGATGTAACCAGGAACGAACAAGAGCGATAAGAGATCAGGAGGCTTCCTGGTTCTCGAGACCAGGGAGCTCCTGAACTCCTATCTCTCCTGCAAGGTTAATGACGGGCGCGAACTACGAGCGCAAATGCTTGTTGAAGTGCGCGAGCGTGCGTTCCCACGCCAGCTTCGCGGCGTTGGCATCGTAACGGGGCGTCGTGTCGTTGTTGAAGCCGTGCTGCGTGCCGGGATAGAGGTGCCGCTCGTAGCGGACGCTGGCCGCCTTGAGCGCCGTCTCGTACGCCGGCCAGGCAGCGTTGATCCGCTCGTCGACCTCGGCTGACTGGATCATCATCGCTGCCTTGATCTTCGGCACGTCCTCGGCGTTCGGCGCGCTGCCGTAGAAGGCCACGCCGGCCGCGAGCTCGGGCACACGTGTCGCCAGGAAGTTGACCATCCCGCCGCCGTAACAGAACCCGACCGCGCCGAGCTTGCCGTTCGTCTCGGGCCGGGCCTTGAGCCACTCGGCCGCGGCGATGAAGTCTTCGCGGGTCTTCGCCTGATCAAGCTTCGGGAAGACCTCGCGCGCCTTGTCTTCGTCGCCCGGGTAGCCGCCGAGCGGGAAGAGAGCATCAGGCGCGAATGCCACGAAGTTGTCGACCGCGAGCCGGCGGGCGATGTCTTCGATGTGCGGGTTCAGCCCCCGATTCTCGTGAATGACCAGGACGGCCGGGAGCTTGCCGGCGGCCTTGGCCGGCAAGGCGAGGTAGCCGCGCATCTTGCCGTAGCCCTTCGGCGAGTCGTATTCGACCTGCTGGACCTTGATCCGCGGGTCCTCGGGCTTGATGACCTGTGCCGCAAGGAACTTCGGGCTGAGCTGATCGAGGAGCATCGCGGCGGTCACGCCGCCCACGGCGTACCTGGCGGCCTTGTCCAGGAAGCCGCGGCGATCGATCGCGCCGTGCACGTAGGCGTCGAAGAGAATGAGCAGTTCCTGGTCGAAATCGTGAGCGGTCTTGCGTTCCATTCCTGGGCCTCCTCAAGCCATGACGCGTGGGGACAGGGCGTGACGCCTCCGTCATGTTGTCGGAATACTGGCACGGCGCGGCCGGCGTTTACCGCGGCTGTCCTTTCCGCCTTTTGCCTTCTGCCTTTTGCCTTGTGAAACCGCTGGAACCGTCAGCGCCCGCCAACCGGCAGTCCGCTCGGCACGCGCTCGGGAATGTGTCGATCGAACTCCGGATCGTCGAGGGCGCGCAGGAATGCGATCAGATCCCCCTGACCTCGTCCGCGCATGTTCAGCTGTGTCGCCAGGGGATCGATGGCCTCACGGCTCACGGCGGGATTCAGGCCGCCGCCACGCCCTCCACGACGACCGCCGCCGCGGCTGACGCGCCGGTAGAAGTCGACCACGTCCTGCAGCGTGGCAAAGACACCGTTGTGCATGTAAGGAGCGGTCACCCCCAGGTTGCGGAGTGACGGGGTCCGAAACGCGTATTCGCCTCGCGCCCCGGCATCCGATTGAGGCAGCTTCGGGTTGTCGGGGACCGCGAGCACGTGGGTGGCGTAGTCGGAGAACATCGGCCCGCTGTGGCAGTTGAGGCATCCGATGGATTGGAAGCGCTCCATGCCCCGCACCTGCTCGGGGCTGAGCGCGGTCGTGTCTCCTCGCATATACCGATCGAACGGGGCATTCGTCGTCACCAGGGTCCGCTGAAACGCCGCCAGTGCGCGGCCCAGGTTCTGTTCGGTGACGGACTGCGTGCCGCCGAATGCGCGGGCAAACAGGCGGCGGTACTCTGCGTTGGCCTCGAGACGCGACACGACCGTCGACAGCGCCCGTTCCGTCGGATACGTGTCACCGCGCATTTCCTCCAGCGCCTTGATCGGCTCGAGCGCCTGCGCTTCGAGGCCGCGGACTCTGAGGTCCCAGAACATCGGCGCCGCGGCCGCCATCGCGTTGGCAGCGGCGCCCGACAGGCCGTTGAAGCCGACGTTCAGGATCGTCTGGCTGTTGCGCTTCACCAGTCGTGCCGGACGATCCGGTTGAAACGCTCGGCCCGGGCCGTGTCCTGTGCCGTTGGCTCCAATCGACAGATCCAGGCCATCGGCGTATCCAAACGCCGGGTGGTGACACGTGGCGCACGCGACGTCTTTCTGACCTGAGAGAACAGGATCCCAGAACAACAGGCGTCCCAACGCGACACGCTCCGGTGTAGTCGCGTTGTCGGGCGGTGCGGGGACTTCGATCGGCAGCGCAGCGAGGCCAGCCTGGGCTGCTGTTTTCGAGACGGTGACGGCTGCGACGATCATGGCGAAGCCGGCAGCCGGCAGCAGCACAGGCAGCCGAAGCCAGCTTTCAGTCCGTCGGAATCGACCTGGCAGCACGATGCCCATGGACGCCTCGTTGCGCTCCCAATGGCGGGCTACGGCAGCGCCGCGCGTACCGTCGCGCGGATCTTTTCCATCGCCGTCTTGAGATTCTCATCCGCGCTGCGGGCCCAGTACTCCTTGTTGAACAGCTCCAGCGACAGGTACCCGCGAAAGCCGTTGTCGCGAAGGTCGCGCAGAATCTGCCGGAACGGGGCAACGCCGTCGCCTGGATAGATGCGGTTTCCGTCGTTCAGCGTGGACGGGTCAGCCGCCTGCGGATAGTCGTTGAGATGCATCACGTGAAGAGCCGCGCCGTTGATCTGCTTCAGCGCGGCAAACGGCGTCCCGCTCTTATAGAGGTGGAACACGTCGAGCAACAGGCTGGCGTCCGGTCGTCCGGCGGCCGTAGTGACATAGATCCCGTGCGACAGCGGCCCAAGCAACGGGTGCGTGCCCCATAGTTCCAGCAGCGGCTGCACGCCGGCCTTCTCGCCCAGTTCGAGCGCCTCGCGATAGTACTTCGCGGCATTGTCCAGGGTGACCGTTGCAGTGCGGTTGTTGCCTGGCGGGGTGGCGATGCGCTTGCCGCCGATCTGCGCCACCTTGTCCATGTCGGCCTTCAGCTTTTCGAGCGACGCTGCCCGCCTCGCGTCGTCATCATCGAGAAACGAATTGAACGCGATCGCGCCCTCGACGGTCAGCCCGGCATCGGCGATCCGCTTGCCAAGATCCTTGAGCGTGCCGCCGCCCGAGGTGTAGGCGTCGAGCTCCGTGATCCAGGGCTCGAGCGCTTGAAAGCCGGCCCTGGCCGCGGCGGCGATCACACCTGGCAGATCGAGCTTGTTGCCGCGGATAGTGCTGGTATTCAGGCAATAGCCGAATGGTTCATTGGCAGGACGTGTCTTCGCGGCCGCCGGCCGGGGTGCCTGCGCCTCACCTGCGGTTGCAGACACGACAGCCGCGCCAAGCGCCGTCAGCGTCCCATTCAATACATCCCGACGAGAGAGCTCCATTCTGAACTTCCTCCGGCCACGCCGGATGTTCCTCCGCGTGGCTGAACACATCGGCGGCGAACCTCCGGCCGACTTGAACTGGTGTGATGTTAATCGAGAGGGTGGAAGACAGGACAGGCGATCGGTGTCACAATCGCCCCCACCGAGGACACCCCATCCGGCGGCGGCGGGCGGGTCGAGGAGGTCTCAATGTTCACGATCGCACCCCTGCTCTTCGTCTTTCTGTCCGCCGTGCAACCGGCGGTCGCCGGCGAGTCTCAGGATCCGAAATCGACGGTTCGCGAGGTCGTCACGCTGACCGGCACCGTGGAGCGCACCGACCGGTCCTCGCGTGCCTTGACCTTGCGGACCAGCCAGAATACGACGCAGACCATCTACGTTGCGCCCGAGATCGCGCTCTTCGACGAGCTCAGGAACGGCGACCGGATCACCGTCCGGCTGTACGAATCCGTCATTGTTGCCGTGCGCCCCGGCCTGAAGCCGAGCGTGGCGGTCGATACCACCGCGAGCGCGAAGGACGCGACCGGGCAGGGTCAGGTGCTCCAGCAGCTCAAGGCGGCCGTCACCGTCGAGAGCGTCGATCCGAAGAACAACACCATCGTCTACAAGACCGCCGACAATCGACGCGTCATCCGAGCCGTCGCCGACCCGCGCCTGCTCGACGGCGTCAAGGCGGGCGACGTCATCGAGATCACACACACGCGCGAGCGGGTGATCGATCTCCAGCGAATGCGCTGAGGCCTGGATCCCCGTACTTCGCGCACTTGTCGGCTCGTTGCCGTGGAGGTTCCCATGAAGGATTTCTCGGTGCGGCTGAGCGATCGTCCAGGTGAACTGGCGCAGGTGGCGACGGCGCTGTCGCGCTACGGGGTGAACATCAAGGCACTGGCCGGCCTGGCCATCGACGGTCAGGTGATGGTTCGGGTGATCGCCGACGAGCCGGATGCGGCACGCGCGGCGCTCGAGCGGGCGAACATCGAGTTCGAGGAAGAGGATGTCGTCACCGTGCTGCTCGAGAACAGGTCCGGGGAGCTGGCGGCGGTGACCACGAAGCTCGCAACTGCAGGAGTGAACCTGCGGGCGCTCTATCTTACCGGCATCGAGGACGACCTGGTCGAGCTGGCGATCGTGACCAGCGATGCGACGCGCGCCCGGAGCGTCCTCGAATGATGCGCAGGGAGCGCTCCCGGGGCGACGCTCATTCCCAGCCGCGGACGATCTGGTCAACCCGGCCATGCGCGAAACACACCGCGCGTCTGCGGTAGCGGCGGCTCCCGGGACTCGACGTATAGCTCCAGCACGATTCGCTCGGCGAGCCAAGGAGGCGCTCGACAGCCTGCGGAGACATGCCTGGCTGGATGCCGCGCCTCGCGCACGGGGCGTGCGCCAGGGCCGTACGCAGCGCGTCACCATCGAATGTGGCCGTGACGCACTGGTCGGCAAAGTCGGCTGCCGCCACCTCGGTGCCGCGCAGTTCCCGATCCGGAGAATAAAACCAGGTCTGGCGAAGCGGGGCGCCAAGCCGTTCGATCACGTGTGCCTCGGAATCACCACGCGCGATCGCACGAAACTCCCGTTCCGAGTAGCGGTGGCTGTACATGGTGTCTTCACGCGCGATCAGCCCGATGACGGACTCGCGAAGCGGATCGGTCGAGACCAGCAGCCATACTGAAGCGATCCAGAGCGCAATGAGGCATGCGGCCGTGATCCTGGCGATGCGCCGGCCGGGTCGCCACCGCGCGAAGACCAGGAGCGGGGCGAACAGCACCAGTTCCGTCAGGGCGATCGCGACGCCGGCCGGCGACAGGAACCCGAACCCGATCGGCGCAACGGGAATCGGCCGCCACGGGGCGAAATACCGGGTGCGATCGAACGGCCAGAATAGCGCGCAACCAAGGCCGCCATCGGTCATCGTATCCAGGACGGCGTGGCTGGCCAGCACGAGCGCGATCGTGATGCCGGTGCGAAGCGGCGGCTTGCCGAAGCGCCGCGCGACCAGCGCACCGGCGACACCGACGACCGCCGCGATGGCGAAGGAGTGCGTCGCCCCGCGGTGGCCCCACGGGTCGGCGTACGCGACGCCAAACGAGAACCCGATGACGTCGACGTCCGGCAGGAGCGACACCGCGGACCAGAACGCCAGCGACACGACAGTCGCGACGCGAGCGCGGTCCACCAGGCGCGCCGCGGTCATGCCTATGACAACGTGTCCGATGCTGGCCATTGGTTAGCAGGTTGCTGAATTCTCCCTTTTGCCTTTTGCCTTATCCCTTCAGGCTGCGTTTCAGCAGCCTGTTAGGTTAGGGATTAGTCATGGTCCGTTTGTGAACCCGGTCCTGGACCGAGTTGAGTGACAACTGCCGCGTCAAATCGACTGGCTTGAAATCGATTGCTGACGCACGACAACACGCTGTCGTAGATCGGACCAATCTCCCGAATGAGATCCTGTTCATCTGCGGATTCGATCGTCACCAGGACGGCAGCGCGTTGAGGACCGCGACGGTCGTGCGACGCCCGGATCTCACGGTGACCCGTGTACCTTCATCAACCGGTTGAAGCCGGCAGCAATGTGCCGGTGAAAACAGGCGAGACCGGCAAACAGCCATAGCCAGCGCGCCCTCGAGGCCGCGGCAACCTCGTACTCGATTCGTCCTTCGCGCTGCGTTGAATCGCGGGATTGCGAAGCGACCCGGATTGCCGGGTTCTCGGGATGGAGGGCATTGATCAAATAGACGGCACTTCCGGGATGGTGACCGTTCCGGAACCATAAATCGTGACGGCCTGTCGGGAGCCGCTCGACGGCGGCGCCTGCCCGAAGCGCGATCGTGCCGAGGCCGGCGCGCAGGTCGGCGGCTGACGGGATCTCCACCCGATCGAGAATCACGCTCAACGGCCGGCCGTCGAGTGTCAGCGTCATCTCCGCCAGCGCCTGCTGTCCATACTCGCGAGCCTCTTGCGGCGAGATCACGTCGTCGGCATTGCGATCGACGAGCCCGATGATTTCGGGCGTGACGGCAACGCCGGGCGTCAGGTCGAGCTCCAGCACCGCCCGGTCCGGCATGAGCGAGAGCCGCGCCGCCTGCAGGTACTCGTCGAGCCGGTGCGCCTGCGCGTCGGCTGCCAGGAGCAGCGACCCGGCGAGGACCCCGGCCCTGCAGGCGTCAGCGCCAGGTCGCCTCGTCATCGGCCGCCGGCTTTCGCCGCATAGTCGTTGCCCGGCTCGCGATAGATCGTGTGAATGTGATCGACGTTGTTGTCCCCCTGCCCCTGGGGTGCGTATTCGATGAACACGGCCGGGCCCTGGATCCGGAAGTACGCGCCCTTGCCGTTGGTCGTGGGACCGGCCCATGCGAAGTACGTGTCAGCGAGCGTTGCCTGCACTTCCTTCATTCTCGCGGCGGCGGCCTCGTCTCCGAGGATGCCGACCCATTCGCGGGTGAGCTCCACGAGCATGCCGCGCTGCGGCGGGGTGAACGTCGATGCGCGCACGCCCTCGGGCTCGATCATCTTGCCGTCCGCACCGGGACCGAGCACCAGGTTGCGAACCTCCACGCCGAGGAGCGCCTGCTTCTGCTGCTCTGGGTTGAGCGCGTTGATGAGCGCGAACGCCTTGTCGTTCTCATCGCCGAGCGGCCGGATCGTCTTGCCCGCGAGGCTGTAGGTTGCCGGCTGCGTGCCGGTATGAGTCGGGGCCAGCACGGACTGCCGTCCCGCAAGGGTCACGTTGATCGCGAGGTGATGGCCGCCGAACTGCAGCATCCACGTGTCGGTGGCCGATGGCTTCCCGAGGATGGCGAGGTAGTACTCGGCGCGGCCGAAGCGGATGGCCTGAGTCGCCGCTCGTTTCGGCGCGCTCTGCTCCTCGAGTACCTGATCGGCGTCGACGATGGCGAGGGCCTTCTGGAAACCTTCGGGACTCAACGTGGCGGCGAGCACGGCGAGCGCCGCCTTCTCCTGCGCGGGTGTCATCGCACCAAGCTTGAGCCCGTTCCGCTCGGTCGCGCCGACCTGCATCCGGGTGCCGGTGGGGAGGTTCGACCAGACCGTTCGCGTCTTCTCGTCGAGGTCGACGTTGGCCTTGGCGCGTTGGCTCGGGTCCAGCGCGGCCAGGAACGATTCGGCCGCCGACACGGCGCGCGCCGTGGCATCGGGAGCCGCGGGCTTCTGGATCGAACGCGCCGTGCCGATGGCTCCACCCGCGACGATCAACACAATCAGGGCCTTCCACAATCGTGGCGCCATTTCCCCCTCCAATCCCATCTGCCGGTGACGGCTAATCATTGATCAAGTGTGCCGCCGAGGTGGGACTTTGAAGGCACGGTGCCTGCGACGATAATCCGCCGATGCTGCGCGCCCGATCGGCCGTCTTCATTGCAATCGTGGTGGGAAACACCGGGGCTGGACCTTCACTGTTCAACGCCGGCGTGCCCGGCGATCGCGCGCTCCCCGCGAGACCAGTCGCGGAAGCCATCCTCGAACAAACCACTGCCGCGGGGGGCGGGATGCGCACGATGAGCGCCTCCGAGTACGAAGACCGGATTCGCGCATCGTGGTACGGGCAAATCGCCGGGACCTTGATGGGCTTCGCGTTCGAGCATCGCGCTGCCGCCGCAGCAGTCGTCGACACCATCCCGGATCGCTTCAAGGGCATTCCCGTCGATGACGACTGGTACTACGAGATGGTCGCCGTGCGAGCCTTCGAGCGGTTCGGGATCAACATGACGGCGGCACAGCTCGGTGAGCAGTGGAAACTGAACAACGCCGGCTCATGGGGATCGAGTGAGCAGGCGCGCCTGTTGCTGGCCAAAGGGCGCAGCGCACCCGACACGGGCCACCCGCGCTACAACCGGCTATGGTTCAGCATCGGCCCGCAGTTCAGTGCGGACGTCTACGGCATGATCGCGCCCGGTATGCCGAACACCGCCGGCAGGATTGCCCGGGAGTATGGGCACGTCAACGGCTATGCGGAAGGCGCCGACGGTGCGGTCTTCATGGCGGGCATGGTCAGCCTCGCGTTCGTGGAAAACGATCCGCGCGAGATCGTTCGGAAGGCGGCGCAACTCCTTCACCCCAGGTCTCCGTACCGCGAGGCGCTGGACCTTGTCATCACGATGGCTGACGCGGGCTCGACGGCCGAAGCCGTCGCTGGCGCAGTGGAGGATCGCTGGCACCTCGAATATCCGGCGACGAACAACGCGGTCGCGAACGGCGCGCTGGTGGCGATGGCGGTCTGGTTCGGCGGGGGCGACTGGCTGAAGACGGTGAACCTCGCGTTTCGCGCCGCGGATTTTACCGACGCGGACTGCAACGCGGCCAACGCCGGCGCGGTCATCGGCGCGCTGAAGGGCACGAAGGGCCTGCCGGCATGGTTGATCGATCGCCTGGGCGATCGCATTACGGGCGATCGGCTCGGCGACGTCACACTCACGCCGCCGGTGGATGAGAGTCTGTCCGCACTGGCCAGGCGGACGGCGGCGATCGGCCACAAGTTCGTCACCACTAACCAGGGCACGGTGACGGCCGAAGTAGTCACAATTCGCGTGCAGCAGCCGGAGACGCAGCCGGCCGAACTGTTTCAGGTCGGTGACTTCATGCAGTACTGGAACCCCGACTGGACGCTGCTCCGCGCCGGGGTGGGAGGCGCCGGCGGCGGCATGAGCGGGATTCGAGGCAACACCCACCTCGCAGGAGATGTCCTGGCGACCTATCCGCGTGACGAGGTGCGTGGCGTCGTCTTGACGCGCAAGGCGACATTGGGCGCCACTCCAAGACTTCGCGTCGAAGTCGGCGCAGATGCCGGTCGTGCGTGGGCCCTGGATGTTCACGTCGACAATCAGCGACCGCTGACCCGGACCGTGCAGGCGAAGAGCGGCGACCGCGAGTGGCAGACGGTGGAGGTCGACCTGAAGGCATTCGCAGGTCAGACCGTCACGGTCCGTCTCATTCAGCGCGTGCTGCTCGGCCCGGAGTACGCACCGGGCAATGCGTACTGGCGCAATCTCCGATTGGAATAGCGCAACTACCCCGGCTTGAGAGCGAACACACCGCAGGGCACCGCATATAATTCGCGCCGTGCAGGTTGCGCACCCGTTCGAGTGGCGGGACACCTATCAGCCGGTCGGGAACGATCTGCCGTGAGGTCCTCGAGAACGATCGGTGCGGTCGTGGCGATCCTTCTGCTCTCGCTGCCGTCACAGCCTCATGTCGATGCGCAGGGCAGCCGGGCGCCCGCCGCCACCCGCGGTTGGCCGGCTGTGACTTCCGAGATGAAGCCCTGGACCCGGTGGTGGTGGCAGGGCAGCGCGGTCGAGCCGGCATCGCTGTCGGAGCAGCTCGCGGCGCTCGCGCAGGCAGGCCTCGGCGGTGTTGAAATCACGCCCATCTACGGCGTCCGCGGTACCGAGGACCGCTTCATTCCCTTTCTTTCCGACGACTGGGTTCGCGCAATCGATCATACGGTTGCCGAGGCGGCACGCCTGGGGCTCGGCGTCGACATGGCGACGGGTACGGGGTGGCCGTTCGGAGGTCCGTGGGTCGAGGACGATATGGCGCCGCGTTCGCTCGCGCACCGGGTCTGGACGGTCGGCGGCGGTCAACGCCTGACCGAGGCGATCCGCATGCAACAGGCACCGCTCGTGCGCGCGATCGGCAATCAGGTGCACATCGTGAACGAGGGGGCGCCCGGAGATCCACCGCGTGCTGGTTCCGCGCAGCCGGTCCTGCGACCGGGAGCGCGCGCGATTCAGATCAACGATCTCGTCGAGCCTGTCAGTGCCAATCGCAACCTGCAGGCCCTGGCGATCGAGCAAGTCAAGTATCCGCGCGACTTGCCGCTCGTCGTGCTGATGGCGTACAGCGACAAGGGCGAACCCATCGATCTCACACGATCCGTCACTGTGGATCGGACGCTCGACTGGACGGCGCCACCAGGATCCTGGACCGTCTACGGGCTCTTTGCCGGCTGGCACGGCAAGCTGGTCGAGCGCGCCGCTCCGGGCGGCGAGGGCAACGTCATCGATCATTTCTCCGCTGCCGCGATCAGCCGGTACCTGGCGCCCTTCGATCGCGCATTCGCAGGCGGGCACGGCAAAGGAATACGGGCATTCTTCAACGACTCGTACGAAGTGGACGATGCGACCGGAGAGGCGGATTGGACGCCGGCACTGCTGGAGGAGTTCCAGAAACGGCGGGGCTACGATCTGCGGCGGCACCTGCCGGCGCTGCTCGGACGTGATACCGAAGAGCGGAATGCCCGCGTGCTCGCCGATTACCGCGAGACGATCTCTGACCTCCTCCTCGGCACGTTCACGACAGGATGGAACCGCTGGGCGCACGGTCGGAAAAGCCTCACGCGGAACCAGGCGCACGGTTCTCCCGGCAGCCTGCTCGACCTCTACGCGGCCAGCGACATCCCGGAAACGGAAGGCACAGAGATTCAGCGCTTCATGTGGGCGACCTCTGCGGCCCACGTCGCTGGCAAGCGTCTCGTCTCCGCCGAGGCGGCAACCTGGCTCGGTGAGCACTTTCGATCGACGCTGGCCGACGTCCGCGCGGCAGTGGACAGGTTCTTCACCGCCGGTGTGAACCACATCGTCTATCACGGCACGGCGTACTCGCCGGCCAGCGAACCGTGGCCGGGATGGTTGTTCTACGCATCGGTGGAGTTCACGCCACAAAATGCCTGGTGGAACGATTTCGCAGCGCTCAACAGGTACATCACGCGCGTTCAGTCGATGCTCCAGAGTGGAACCGCGGACCATGATGTGCTGCTGTACTTCCCGCTCTACGATGCGATGGCGGTTCGGGAGAAGAGCCTGCTGACCCACTTCGGCGGCGCGAATCCGCCAGCCCGGGACACCGCATTCGAAAGGGCTGCGGCGACACTGCAGGCAAAAGGCTTCACGTACGACTTCGTCTCGGATCGCCAACTGCGGCAGACGCGCGCAGATCGGGCCGGTCTCGTTACGGCCGGTGGCGGGCGCTATCGAGTAATCGTCCTGCCAGCCGGAAGATTCATACCGCTGGAGACGCTCGAACACATCGTCGCGCTTGGCCGCGCGGGCGCGACCGTGATCGCCTTTGACGGCTGGCCTGCTGACGTTGCGGGCCTCCACGATCTCGACGCACGCAGAGGCCGCTTCCAGCAGTTGCTCGCCGGCGTTCCAACCGGTGCGGCCGAGCCGGCAGACGTGACCGATGTCCGCATAGGTCAGGGACGTGTCCTGCAGGGGTCGGATCTTGCGAGGCTGCTCGAACGTGCCGGGGTTTCACGCGAACCGATGGTCGATCTGGGGCTCCAGTTTGCCCGACGAATGGATACCCTTGGACGCATCTATTTCGTCAGCAATCCGGCGGACAAGCCGGTGGACGGGTGGGTCCCGCTCGATGTCCCGACCGGGACGGTCACCGTAATGGAGCCGATGCACGGCACCAGAGGCAACGGCCGGGTACGCCGGACCGCTGCCGGAATGTTCGAGATCTACCTCCAGATCCCGTCGGGCGAGTCGCTGCTCCTGGCCACCTCGTCTTCGCCCTTGCGGGAACGGTACGAAACCTACGAGCCTGGCGGCGCGCCTCAGACAATCGACGGCGCATGGCACGTTCGCTTCTTGTCGGGCGGTCCGGCGCTGCCGCCGGAGCGCACCATCGATCGGCTGACGTCGTGGACCGAATTCGGTGGCGCCGACGAACGACGGTTTTCCGGGACCGCCACCTACATCGTGTCGTTTCCACGCCCGACAATCAGCGCGCCAGCGTGGCGGGTTGATCTCGGATCCGTCCGCGAAAGCGCCCGCGTCCGCCTCAACGGTCGCGACCTTGGGACCTGGATCGGACCGTCGTTCGCAGTCACCATCGATGGAGCGCACCTGCTGGCGAGCAACACGCTCGAGGTGAACGTCACCAATCTTTCGGCGAATCGCATTGCCGATCTCGATCGGCGCGGTGTGCCGTGGAAGAAGTTCTATAACGTCAATTACCCGGCGCGTTTGCCAGAGAATCGAGGCGAAGACGGCCTGTTCACCGCCGCCGGATGGAAGCCGTTGGACTCCGGTCTGCTCGGGCCGGTCACACTGGTGCCGCTCCGGCCCCGGAAGTAGCTTGAAAGAGGCATCCATGAGCACGAACCGTCTCGCCCGATTCGTCTTTCTCCTCGTCGCTGGGACGACGGCGGTCGCGGCCCGCCAGGACGGGACAGTGGTTCCATTCGGCGGTGCGACGAACCTGGACTGGCCGGTCTACCGCGGCGATGCGACGGGCAACCAGTACTCGCCGCTCGCGGAGATCCATGCCGCCAACGTGCACCGGCTCGAACGCGCCTGGGAGTACAAGACGCGTGACGCCAACGAGCGGTCGACGATGCACGCGAATCCGATCGTGGTGGATGGCGTGATGTACGTGACCACGCCGGCCCTGAAGGCGGTGGCGCTGAACGCGGCGACCGGCAAGGAGATCTGGTCTTTCGACCCTGCCAAGTACAACAACGGCAACGTGGTCCGCCTCAGAAACCGTGGCGTCGTGTACTGGAAGGGGAGCGCAGGCGATCGAGTCTTCCACTTCGTGCGCGATCGCGTCTACGCGGTCGACGCGAAGACCGGCGCGCTCGTCACCACGTTCGGGACGGACGGCTTCATCGATCTGCGCCAGAACCTCGGCGTCGATCCGGCGTCAGCCGTGATCGAGATGACGTCGCCCGGCGCCGTGTTCAGAAACATCCTGATCATCGCGTCGCGGGTCAACGAGAGCTACGACGCGTCGCCCGGTCACATTCGCGGTTACGACACCGTGACCGGCGCGATGAAATGGATCTTCCACACCATCCCGAAAGAAGGGCAGGTCGGCCACGAGACCTGGAAGTGGGTGAAGGGGGAGAACTACGGCGGCGCGAATGCCTGGGGCGGGGTGACCATCGACGAGCAGCGCGGCTGGGTGTTCGCGGCCACCGGTTCGGCGACCGAGGACTTCTACGGCGGCTTACGCAAGGGCGACAACCTCTTTGCGAACTCGGTGCTGGCGCTCGACGCGATGACCGGCGAGCGCAAGTGGCACTTCCAGACCGTCCGGCACGACATCTGGGACTACGACAACCCGCCGGCGCCAATCCTCGTGACGATCGGCTCCGGACCGACCGCGAAAGACGCGGTCGTGCAGCTCACGAAGATGGGTTTCACCTTCGTCCTCGATCGCGACACTGGGAAGCCCCTATTCCCGGTTCAGGAGATCGCAGCGCCACGCTCGGGCGTCCCCGGGGAGGAGACGGCAGCGACGCAGATCGTGCCGCTGAAGCCGCAGCCGCTGGTCCGGCAGAACCTGACGGAGGCGGATCTCACCAACATCACGCCGGAGGCACACGCGCAGGCCCTGAAGGATTTCAGGCGCTACCTGTCCGGCCCGATCTACACGCCCCCCAGCCTGCAGGGCACGATCACGACGCCCGGTCACCTCGGCGGGGCGGAGTGGCACGGAGCGAGCTTCGATCCGGTGCTGAACATGCTGTACGTCAACGTCAACGAGGCGCCGACGATCAACCGCCTCCGGCCCGTGTACGAGGAAACCGGATCGGCCTCGAATCCTGTCGCACTGGGGCGGCGGATCTACGACCGCACGTGCGCGGCGTGCCACGGCGCGTCGCGTCAGGGCACGCCGCCACACACGCCGGCTCTCACCGACTTGAAACGGACTCCCCAGGAGATCGAAGCGATCATCGCGGAAGGCCGCAACGCCATGCCGGCATTCCGACAGTTCCGTCCCAATGAGCGCAGCGCGCTCGCTGCGTTCCTCAGGACAGCGCCGGGCGATCCGGAGCGGAAGGATCCCGTGGCCCCGCTTCCGGACCGCTACACGATCGACGGATACCCGTTGTTCCTCGATCCGCACGGCGTGCCGGCGATCGCGCCGCCGTGGGGCACCCTGAACGCCATCGATCTCGTCAAGGGGGACATCGCGTGGAAAGTCCCGCTCGGCGAGTACCCGGAGCTGGTCAAGAAGGGCATTCGCAACACCGGCACGCTCAACTTTGGCGGCGCCGTTGCCACTGCCGGTGGCGTGATCTTCATCGCCGCCACCGCCGACGAAAAGATCCGGGCATTCGAAAAGGCCTCGGGCCGCCTGCTGTGGGAACACCAGCTTCCCGCCGGCGGCTACGCGACGCCGAGCATCTACATGATCGACGGCCGGCAATACATCGCCATCGCGGCCGGGGGCAGTGGCAAGAATGCGACGAAGTCAGGCGACTCGATTATTGCGTTCGCGCTGCCGCAAGGTCAGCGGCAAACGACTCCACCAGCGCCGGCCTCCGACGGATGGATCAGCCTGTTCGATGGCACCTCCTTGAACGGGTGGGTCCACATGAACGGCGGGCATCGCTTCACGGTCGAGGACGGGGCGATCGTGGGCAGATCGGTGGAGTCCAGCGCCAGCCTCAACTCGTTCCTGTGTACGCTCCAGGAGTTCGACGATTTCGAGCTCGAGCTCGAGACCGCGATCGATCCGGTCACGAATTCCGGGATCCAGATCCGCACCCAGGTGCGCCCGGTGGCCATGCAGGGGCGGCCGTTCGAAGCCGCTGCCGGCCGCGTGAACGGGCCGCAAGTCGAGATTCGCCGGACCTACAAGGGACTGCCGGCGACCGGCCACATCTACGGCGAGGCGATGGGCACGAACTGGTTGACGTCCCAGGAGAAGATTCAACAGGGACATCCGTATTTCGTCAATGACGGGTGGAACAAGCTGCGAATCGTGGCGAAGGGGCCGCGGCTCCAGACCTGGGTCAATGGTCAGCCGGTCGAGGACATCACCAACGAGGCGGTCTACAAGACGCACCCGCGCGGTTTCATCGGCCTGCAGATCCACGGCCTGGGCCAGCGCGAGGTTGACGCGAACCCCGATGCGGGGATCACGACCGCGCAGCCGCTCGTGATCAAGTGGCGGAACATCAGGATTCGGGCACTGCCGAAGTCGTAATCGGGTCGCTCACTTCGCTTCGCCTTCACACTCCGGACAACGCCGCTCGACGTACTCCAGCCAGTCGAGCAACTCCGATGGCGGCGGCAGCTCACCGACGTCAGCGGCGGCGGCAACGTACACGATTTCACCCCATCGGTCCGCGACCGCGGCTCCCGGCGTCGGAACTCCGGGCACGGGGTCTCGGGTCATGACGCACGCGGCATTGTGCTCGTCGAAGTCACGAGCTCGGGCCACGAGCGTAGACGGATAGTCACCTTCACGCCCGGCGCCTGGAAGCGTGACGAGGACGAGATTCATTCGCTGCCAGATCGCGGAGTAGCTGAAGACGTCGCCCGCCAGGGTGTGCACCTCGAAGTGGGGAACCTGGTCGCCGCGCTGTAGTGTTTCTGGAGCCAATGGCATCACGATCGCAGTACCTCGATAGTGTTAGTCACCGCTGCCATGGTCGGGTGATTCGCTCGACCAACGCCCTTGCATATCTTGAGCGTGGCACCAGTTTCAGTTTCGGCAATCCTGGCAGTTTTGGCAATCCCCCCGCGAGGAGAACGGCGATGACGATGTTGGCGACTACACACGAAGAGAAGATCGACAGCGCGAAAGGTTTCGAGATTTTCATCCGGTCGTGGGCCCCTGAATCCACGGCACGTGCGGTGGTGGTCATATGCCACGGCGTCAATTCGCACAGCGGGCAGTACCTGTGGGCGGGTGAGCAGTTCGCGTCGGCGGGATACGCGGCCTTCGCGCTCGACTTGCGTGGCCGCGGACGATCCGATGGCGAGCGCTTCTACGTCGAAGACGTTGCCGACTACGTCAGCGATGTCGCCAATACCATCGCCCTCGCGAAGTCACGCCACCCTGGGCTGCCCTTGTACCTGCTGGGCCACAGCGCAGGTGGTGTCGTGTCTGCGACATACGTCCTCGACAACGCGTCGCAGCTCGCTGGCTTCATCTGCGAAAGCTTCGCGTTCCAGGTGCCCGCGCCCGGGTTCGCGCTGGCGGCAATCAAGGGGATCAGCCACATCGCCCCGCGGCTGCCGGTGCTGAAGCTGAAGAACGAGGACTTCTCACGCGATCCGAACGCCGTCAAGGCCTTGAACAACGATCCGTTGACCGCGCACGAGGCCCAGCCCGCGGCCACCGTCGCCGCGCTGGTGCGCGCCGACGAGCGCCTTCGCGATGAGTTTCCCTCGATCAGCCTGCCGCTCCTGATCATGCACGGGACCGACGACAAGGCGACCGTATGTCAGGGGAGTCAGTTCTTCTACGACACTGCCGGTTCCACCGACAAGACGCTCGAGTTGTACGAGGGCCACTATCACGATCTCCTGAATGACATCGGCAAGGAGGAAGTCATGGCCGACATCCTGCGCTGGATCAACGCGCGGCTGCGTCCGTAGGGCCGGACTCTCACTTCGACCCACGCGATCACGTCGGCCGAGGAACAACAAAACGGGTCGCGGAGCTGAAAGCTGCCGTAGCATCCGCTTGTTCCCGGAGACACATTTGATGGTGGCACGAGACGCCATGCCGAACACGGACTTCCGGATCAGGCGCGCGACACCTTCGGATGCGGACGCGATCGCGCGGACGCATCTCGATTCCATAGAAACCATCGGTCCACAGTTCTATCCTGCCGAGATCGTCAGCGAGTGGAGCTCCGGACTGACGCCTGATCGGTATCGAGGGGCGATGGACCGCGGCGAAGTCTTCTTCATCGCCCTCGATGAGCAAGGCACGATGCTCGGGTTTTCCACGCATCGTGTCGACGGCAACCGGCATGGAACCGCGGTCTACGTCCGTGGCAGTACGGTTCGCCGGGGAGTCGGGTCGGCGCTATACCGGCTGGCGGAAGCTGACGCGGTCAGCGCAGGCGCAAGGAGCATCGTGATCGACGCTTCACTGGCGGCGGTCGAGTTCTACAGAGCTCACGGCTTTGAAGAGACCGGACGCGGTGATCATCGCTTGCGCTCCGGATGCCTGATGCCATGTGTATTCATGCGCAAGGCGCTGCCTCACGCCGCTACGTTCCGCTGAGAAACGCCTTCATCACCTCGATGGTCCGCGCCTTGTTCTCGCGTCGCACGTTGTGTCCGGCCCCTTCGATGTGGACGATCTTTCCCTTCGGGAGCCGGCTGGCGACGTCTTCGTTCTGTTTCCTGAGATCACCCTGCGCATCCGCCTTCAGAATCAACGTCGGCGCCGTGATCTTCGGGAACAGGTCGCCGACCGGCGGCAGGGCAGACGGAGTGTTCTGGACGGTGCCGGGATGGTGACGGCGCTTGGACGGCGCCCAGAACTCGCACTCGGACCGTCCCCATTTCGGGGAATTCTTCATGCAGCCGGCCACCAGCTCGTCTTCGGTCGTGTTGTTGCGCGCGAGGAGGGTCGTGCGCCGCTGCTCGGGCGACTGCGTCGCGGCAGCGCCTGCCGCGGGCGTGGCGGGGCGAACCAGGCCGGGATCTTCCAGGATGACGGCCCGCGCCACGTCCGGGTATTTTGCGGCGAAGCGCGCGACCGACGAGCTGCCCATCGAATGTCCCATCAGAATCGGACGATTGAGTTTCAGCTCCTTGATCAGCCCCGCGAGATCCTCGACCTGCACGTCCGGCGGATCGGACGACGTCGGCGGATCGGACAAACCGTGGCCCCTGGCGTCGAACATGACAATGTCGTACTGGTCCTGGAACTCCCGCGCAAGGTTCGTCCAGCACAGCCCGTCATCCGACGATCCGTGCGCCATCACGAGCGCCGGCTTGTTCCCGCCCGTGCGCCAATAGTGGATGCGGATGCCGTTTGCGACGACGTAGCCGTCGGTCCAGCCGGCCGGCGGCTGCGGCCCGGCCGAGGATGGGGCCGCGCACAGCGCCAGCACCACACCTGCGAGCAGTGAGTCTCGAACCTTCATACGATGCCTCCTTTGCCTTCGCCCTTCGCGCGACAGCGAGGCAGGCTATCACCAATGGGCCGCATTGCGAATGGAGTAGAATCCACCGGCAGGAGCTGCCGATGATTGTCCGCTGCCGGAGAAACGGGTTCCGGGATTAGCTTAGCTAGTTCGTTCGTTCCAGACGTCGATCGCTCGCCCCGGGTCCGTTCCTTCTTCTCGCTGATTTCCACACCAATTTCAACGGTGCAGGTGTGCGCTCGCGCGCTCACGAGAGGAGACGACCGTGCATTCATTGGACGTTCTCGGGTGGACTTCGTTTTTTGAGCAGCAGGTGACCGACACCGAGCGCGCCGCCTGGTCGCCGGCGCGCGTCGTCTGGGAAGGGCGCGACCGCTACCGGATTTCCGGAGGCGAAGACGACTCGCAGGCCAGCCTGTCGGGCCGCCTCCGTCACACAGCGGTTTCCCGCGCCGACTTGCCGACAGTTGGGGATTGGGTACTCGCCGCGGTGCGTCCTGCCGAGGGCACCGCAACCATTCATCGGGTGCTGGCCCGCAAGTCGTGTTTCTCGCGCGCGGCCGCCGGCCGCTCGACGGAGGTGCAGATCGTCGCCGCGAACATCGACACCGTGCTGATCGTGACGTCGTGCAATCGCGACTTCAATCTACGGCGGCTCGAACGCTACCTCGCGCTCGCCTGGGAGAGCGGCGCCTCGCCAGTCGTCGTCCTGAACAAGGCAGACCTGTTCGAGGGCGACGTCGAGCGCTGGTACGCCGACATCGGTCCGGTCATGCCGGGGGTGCCGGTGGCGATCACGAGTGCGGTTCGGGGCGACGGGCTCACGGACCTGCGCGAGATCCTCAGATCGAGCGGCACGACGGCGCTGCTGGGCTCGTCCGGTGTCGGCAAGTCGACGCTGATCAACGCGCTCACCGGCGACAGCGGACAGGAGGTGCTGCCGATCCGCGACGGCGACGATCGCGGCCGGCACAGCACAACGGCGCGTCAGTTGTTCTGTCTGCCAAGCGGCGGCATTGTGATCGATACACCCGGCATGCGGGAGCTGCAGCTCTGGGACGCCGGGGGAGGACTGGACCAGGCATTCGCCGATGTCGAGTCGCTCGCGGCCGCCTGCCGGTTCCGGGACTGTTCGCACGGGTCTGAACCAGGGTGCGCGGTCCTGGCGGCCGTGGAACGCGGCGAGCTCGAGGCCGGGCGTCTCGACAGCTATCACCGGCTGCGGCGAGAGGATGCGTTCCTGCAGTCGCGGCACGACGAGCGCACGCAGTCAGAACGGACGCGCATCGCGAAGCAGGGGTCGAAAGCTGCGAAACAGTTCTACAAGCTGGGGAGGCGATGAGCGTAGGTATGGCGCTGCAATGAGGTCGGCGCTACTGCGATCCTGCCGCGCAGAGCGCTGACCCGATTGCGACGTCCTCGCTGGTGCTTTCTGTGGCGCTCGGCAGCACCTTGCTCGCCGTCGCTTCCGTAATGATCCGCTGCGCATCCTCGGGCAGCAGGAAGCGGTCCGTGACGGCCTGCTCCGCGGCTCGACGGACCACACAGGAGTAGCCCTCCTGGGTGCCGTAGCGCTCTTCGAGCGACAGCCGCGGATCCTTCTTCGCGAGCCGCTCGGCCTTCGTGCGCGCGAACGGGATGTAGCCGCCGGCAAAGCCACAGCCCTGGCCGGTGAGGAAGCCGCTTCGGATGACGTTCCACCCGAGGTAGGTGCCGAGCGGCGCCTGATACAGAACCGAGGCGACACCCGCCGTCTCGTTGCCGTCACGGTTCACGCGTGGCACGTAAGTGGGGAGGACGCGACGAACGCGCGGCGGCACCACCGTCATGGTTCCCGAGACATCGGCAGCCTTGAAGGACGGGCCGAAGTCGTAGTCGAGCAGCGGGTTCACGATCTGATCGTTGAACGTGAGACCTGGAATCTCCGTCAGTCCGGTCGCGGCGCGCGCGGGCGCGACGAGATCGCCGTTCGCCAGCGTCGGATACCTGCTTGGCGGCGGCGGCGTCCCGCGAGTCACCCACTCGACGAGCGCCCTGGTGAGCGCGCGTGTCGTATCGGCTTCCGGGTTCGGATTCTCGGGCAGCTCGCACTGCGCGCCGCCGAACGCCACGGGACCGCCGGGCTCGACGCGGAAGCCACCGCGGCCTCCGCCATGCGTCGTGCCAGGGTAGTAGTAGCGCCGCACGTTGTCGGGGAGCGGAATGTCCGACTTCGCATCCGTGCCGATGAAGTCCGGAGACATGCGCAGACCCCAGAACTCCGCCGATCCGAAGGCTTCGATGATCTTCGGACACGTTTTCGAGACGGTGCAGCGATCCAGCAGGCTGGCCGTTTTCAGCCCACGCGTGCGATCGGCATACCGTCCCCACCAGACGACGCCGTCGCTACCCGGCTCGTAGAGGCCGGCCGCGCCGCCAGGCAGCGCAAAACGGAGGTTCATCGGTGTCTGCCGCGCGGCGATGCGCGGAAAGGCGCCGTCCCACACGATCCGGTTCGATTCATCATGGTTGAAGCCCAGATGAATGAAGGTGCGGATGAAGTTGCCGGACTGCGAGTCGCCGATGCTGACTGTGCGCTCGATCGCTCCGGCAACGGGATTCGGCGTGCCGCTCCGATCCCGGTCCGCATAGCGGAAGAAGGACACGATATCGCGTGTGGCCGCCAGCCCCACGCCGAGGACCAGAGGATCCTTGGCCGTGTAAACCAGTTGATACGCGCGATCTGAACGGAAGCCGCCCCGGAGGCACACTCGTGCGGGATCGGGAGTCCCGGGGAACGGCGTCTTGTCGCAATTCGCAAAGGCCCAATCGGATCGGGCGATCGTCTGCCGCCCTTGCTGCGCGCCGCTCCTCGTTTCCGACGTAAACATGGTCATCACGGCGCCCGGCTCCGCGAGATCCGCGGGCAAATACGGCTGCGGTGTACCCAGCGAGGCGAGCCGGACCGGTGCCGTTGACGCGCCATCCGGCACGTCGATGAAGCGCGCCATGACTTGCCCGGTGATGATCCCCCCGTCGCGGGCCTTCGCGACGGGGACAACGATCGTCTGGTTGTTGGGAGTGGGGACGACATCGCCCTGCCATCCGCTGACGAGGGAGATGTAGCCTTCGGGGCCGATGGTCACCTGACCGTTGCCGCGGTTCACGACCTGATACAAGAGCACGCGGGCAGCCCTGGTCATGTCCACCGGCTTGGCGAGCGCAAACGTGGCAACGTACTCCACCTTGCCCCGCTCGTTGCGTGGCGCCAGCTCGAGATCCTGGATGATCCGGTTGTGCGGGTCGGCGGGATCGAGCTCGCCGTAGATCTTGCCGCGAAGAATCTCGAACTCGCCAATGGTTCCAACGGCGCGTCCGTCGTTGGCCGGCTGACGCGACAGGATCTCGATCCGAACGACCTCAGCGCGGATATCGAAGGGTGTCGCGGCCAGGAAAGCCCCGGCCAGCAGCATCACGACCTTGAACCGAGGGTATGCGTTCATGATTCCTCCGCAAGGACCTACCGCGGACGCGAGAGCATGTACCGCATCGTGTAGCGGCGGCTTGCCTTGCCCTCGTCGCGGCGGAACAGTCCGGGCGTGGCCGACACGAACCGCGCGTACAGGGGACTGATCTCGGGCTTCCAGGTACCGACCATCGTCTGGTCATCGATCACCCGCAGCTCGCGCTCGAGCTTCGCGGTGTCGTCAGCGGAGAAGTGTTCGGCGACGAAAGCGGGGATGAGGACCTCGGGATCGTCCACCATCTCGAACTGTGTGCCGACGCTGCCGCCGTTTTTCTGCACGAATGACAACCGGCCGACCGGGGCCGCGTGATTGGACGTGGTTATCACGTCTACCTGCCAGAGCCCCTTCAGCGTGTCCTGTGACGGCCGCTTGCCCTTGCGGGCGAGCTGCTCGTGATCGCGCTCGCCGAGCTCGGCGAACGAGTAGCGGCGCATCAACACACCTGAGAAACCGCGTCTGCCGTCTGGAAAGCGCCCCGTGTAGCCGCCGTAGACGATCACCCCATCGTCTGCCGCTTTCATGACGTCGTAGAAAAGGTGTTCGAACACCGGATCCGTGTATCGCAGCAGGATGTATTTCCCGGGATCGAGATCGTTGACCGGCCGATCGAGCGTGAACTCCTCGAGCGAGTGCTTCACCTTGATCCGGCCGTCGACGTAGAGCGTCTCGCCCAGGTAGCGGGTGCCCTGCTTCCAGAACCGCTTCGCGTAGCCGGTTGCGAGCCGGGCGAAGATGTCCCTGAACACGAGGCCCTTCGGGAGCCAGCCCTTCCAGTGCTCGTCATTGAAGATCGTCCGCGTTGCCAGATCGACGCGATGGCCGCCCTCGTTCACGAAGGTTTCGAGCGGCAGCGTGGTCACCTCACGGAACACGGCGGCGAGCTCCGCGTCGGAAGCCTGGGCGAGGCGATGGGGATCCACTCTCAATCTCGACTCCTTCGCGGGTGGTGCGCGCGGAGTGCGGAAGCACGACCGTTGCGTTATTCAATCACAGTCCGCGGTACTCCCGGAGTCGCGACGCGACCTGAAGACCTCGTTGTATCCTGTGCCGCCGTCACGCGCCGCGCGCCGGCTCCGAAAGCCTGGAGGTCACCGCATGAGCGAGAAGTACGACGCCGCCATCATCGGCAGCGGTTTCGGCGGCAGCGTTGCCGCCTGCCGGCTCGCCGAGAAGGGCATGAAGGTGGTCGTGCTCGAACGTGGCAGGCGGTGGACGCCGACGGAGTACCCGCGGAAGCCGGGCGATCCGTGGACCTACGACACCGAGCGGCCAGAGAAGCGCAATGGCTGGCTCGACTTGCGGGTCTTCAAAAAGATGATCGTGGCGCAGGCAGCCGGTGTGGGCGGCGGCTCGCTCACCTACAGCAGCGTGGTGCTCGAGGCGCCGTCCTCCTGCTTCGACCGCGGGTGGCCCCCGGAGATCACGTACTCCACACTCAAGCCGTATTACGACACCGTCGCGCGCGTGCTGAACCTGCAGACCCTCCCGGATGGACAACTCACCGAGCGACTGAAGCTCACGCGCGAGGCGGCAGGCAGGCTCGGTCACCAGAGCCGCTTCTCCAAGGCGCCGCTTGCAGTGTCGTTCTCGCCGGACTGGCACTATGGACTCGACGATCCCTTCGACCGCAGGCACTCGAGGTCGTTCGTCAACGCGCAGGGGCAGCAGCAGGGCACGTGTGTCCACCTCGGCCACTGCGACATCGGATGCGAAGTTCGGGCGAAGAACGGCCTTGATCTCACCTACCTCGCAACCGCGGAGAAGCATGGGTGCGTGGTGCGGCCGCTGCACGTGATACGTGGCATCGAACCGCACGACGGCGGCTATCGCGTCGTGTTCGATCGCATAGGACAGGACACGCTGGTGCGCGGCGATGTTCGCGCAGACCGGGTCTTCCTGGCCGCCGGCAGTCTCGGCTCCACGGAGCTGTTGCTCCGGGCGCGGGATGAGCATCGCACGCTGCCGGGCCTGTCGCGAAGGCTCGGGCACGGATGGTCGCCGAATGCGAACGTCCTGTCGATGGCGTTCTACAAAGACGGCGACCGGGTGCGGCAATCAGTGGGCCCGACCATCTCGTCCATGATCGATTTCACGGACGGCACAGCGGGAGGCGAGCGTTTCGTCATCGAGGACGACGGGTACCCGAACCTGCTGCTGAGCGCGCTTCGCGCATCGACCGGCAGCGCGGGCGAGGGTCCCCTCGCACGCTCGTTGCGTGAGTACCTCGAGCAGGTGCCACCGGGGAAGGACCCCCAGTCGGGCCTGATGTTGTGGCTGGGCGCCGGCGTCGATGCGTCCGATGGTGAGCTGCGGCTCGCCCGCCGGTGGTACGCGCCGTTCCGGCGGTCCCTGGACCTCCAGTGGAATCCCGAGCCGTCCCGGGGCGTGATCAACGGCATTCTGGCGTTGCACCGCCAGCTGACCGAAGTCACGGGCGGGCGTCCAGGCTCCGATCTGGGGTGGCGCCTGTTCCGGAGCCTGCTGACGATTCACCCGCTCGGCGGCTGCCGCATGGCTTCGATGCCGGAGTCCGGTGTCGTCAACCATCTCGGCCAGGTGTTCGGCTATCCCAACCTCTTCGTGGTGGACGGCGCGATCGTGCCCGCCGCGATCGGGCGCAACCCATCGCAGACGATTGCCGCGCTCGCGGAGCGCATCGCCGCACATGTCGGGTGAAGATGTGTGACACGGTGCGCTCGAACTGTGCAACGCAATGCCCAGGTAGAGCCGCCTGAGCGGACCTCGACCGTAGCAGGTGGTACCTGATTGCCCTTTTTCGGTCCGTAAAGGTGGCATGCGGATAGCACCTGAACCGCTGCGAGATGACCGAACTCCGAGCCCAGCCGCAAGCTCTCGTCCCCAACCCTTCTGTTCTCACTGCCCGCGACGAGGTGGCTCGCGGAGAGCGCTTCGCTTTCGGCAAGAACTGGCAGCAATTTCTGCGGATGATCGACGACACCCGGATCCGTCAGGCAGAGGTGTCGCTCGCGCAGATGCTTCGCGAGCCGAGCCTGGCCGGCCGCACGTTCCTGGACATCGGGTGCGGCAGCGGGCTCTTCAGCCTTGCCGCGCGGCGCCTCGGCGCAACCGTGCACTCGTTCGACTTCGATACTGACAGCGTCGCGTGCGCGGCCGAATTGCGGCGGCGGTACTTTCCCGGCGATCGCGAATGGACCGTGGAACAGGGCTCGGTTCTGGATGAACGCTACCTTGCGTCGCTCGGCACGTTCGACGTCGTCTACTCATGGGGCGTGCTCCACCACACCGGCCGTATGTGGGACGCGATCGATGCAGCGTGCAAGCGTGTCGGACCCGGCGGCAAGCTGTTCATTGCGCTCTACAACGATCTCGGGACCCGCACGAAGCGGTGGCACGGGATCAAGAAGGTCTACAACGGGCTACCGCAGTTCCTGCGTCCGTTGTTCACGGCCGCAGTCATGGCGCCCGAGGAAGCGAAGGCGCTCGCGCGCGCGGTGCTGCGCGGGCGGCCGGCGAGTTATCTCGGGTTGTGGACGCAGTCGAACGATCGCGGCATGAACCGCTGGCGTGACATGGTCGACTGGGTCGGGGGGTATCCGTACGAAGTCGCGACGCCCGAGGCGGTTTTCGAGTTCTGCCGGGAGCGCGGGTTCGGCCTCCTGAACCTGAGATGCGGCGGAGTCGGTCTCGGCTGCAATCAATTCGTATTCGAGCGGGCGTAGGCAATGATCGCGGCTCCCGACGTCAGTGTCGTCATTCCCGCCTACAACACGTCGCAGTACATCGCAGCCAGCATCGAGTCGGTCCTCGCGCAGACCTACACCAGCTACGAGGTGATCGTTGTCAACGACGGATCGCCGGACACTCCGGCGATGGAGCGCGCGCTGGCGCCGTTCCGCGACCGCATCGTCTATCTCGTCCAGGAAAACGGCGGTATTTCAGCGGCCCGCAATGCGGCGCTGAGCGTGGCCCGCGGACGCTATATTGCGCTGCTCGACAGCGACGACGCCTGGGAGCCGGATTATCTCGCCGTCCAGGTCGCGGCGCTGGAAGCCGATCCGAGCCTCGCGGTTGTGTATCCGAACGCATTGTTCGTAGGCGATCACCCGCACGCCGGGCGCACCTACATGGATCTCTGCCCATCGAGCGGCCCGGTCACTTTCCAGGCGCTCCTCACGCAGCGTTGCCAGGTGTTCATCAGCGCGCTGATTCGGCGCACGGCGATCGAACGCGTCGGCGGTTTCGATCCAGAGCTGCGCAGTGTCGAGGACTTCGATCTCTGGCTTCGCATGCTCGCGGCCGGGGAACGCATCGGCTACCACCACCGTGTGCTGGTCCGGTTCCTGAAACGCCGCGGAAGCCTGTCAGCGGATCCTGTGTGGATGGCCGAGCACGTCCTGATCGTCCTGGACAAGGTCGCGAACGGCCCAACCGCACTCGTGCTGCCGCCCGCGGATCGTCAGGCCCTGGAAGCCCGCCGCGCGTACTTCCGCGCACGCCTGGAGATCGCCCACGGCAAGCGCGCCTTCTTCCGCCTCGACGCCGAGAAAGCTCGCGAGCACCTCGAACGCGCCAACGACGTCTTCCGAAGTCCGCGCCTCCGCCTCGTCTGCCTGCTGCTCCGGTTGTTCCCGGGCGTGTTGTTGAAGGTGTACCGACTGCGGGATCGTCTGATCGTCGGGGCAGATACTTCCTTCTAAGTCACGACGAACGGGCTTCCGCGTCGGTGCCGATCGGGCCGTCCGCACCTCGCACTCGATGTCCCAGCCCAGGCGCATGAGCAACGATTGACGCTGATGCTGATACAGTGCGCACCGGAGAAACGGATGCGACGACTGACTTGGTTCGCCCTGGTCGTGAACGGATCTATTCTGTATCGATAGCCTGCAAGGCCTGCTGATCGCATGTGCACGTCCGGTGCGCGGATCTCACGACGGGGGTTCCTGGAACGTGCGGTAAGCGCGGCCGCAGGAACCGCTCTCGCACGTTCGTCGAGCGCTTACGCTTTCGGCCAGGGTCCTCGCCGCGGTCAGGAAGTCATGCGCGAGTTCCCCTACGGGGCAGTGCAGCTGAGAGGCGGCCCCATCAGGCAGCACTTCGATCGCATTCACGCGCACTACCTCGCCCTGGACAACGACCGCCTGCTGAAAGTGTTCAGGCAACGCGCCGGCTTGCCCGCGCCGGGCCCCGACATGGGTGGGTGGTACGACACGGACGGCTTCGTGCCCGGCCTGACACTCGGACAGTACATCTCCGGACTGGCGCGGCTCGGTGCAGCGACAGGCGACCGGGCAACGCACGACAAAGTCGCGCGGCTGGTCACTGGTTTCGGTGAGTTCATCCGGCGCGCCGAGAGCCCGTACGCAGGCGCGAATGCGCAGGCGCAATGGGCCGCCTACGTCATGGACAAATACGTCGTCGGGCTGGTCGACGCTTTTCAACTCAGTGGAGTCGAGGAAGCGAAGCGCCTGCTGCCGCTGACGATAGACAAGTGCCTGCCGTACATCTCTCCGGTGTCGCGCGACCGCATCGGGAAGAAGGATCCTCCTTACGATGAGACGTACGTCATCCCGGAGAACCTGTTCCACGTCGCGAATATCACCGGCGACGACAAGTATCGGAAGCTGGCGGTGCACTATCTGCTCGACAGGGAGTGGTTCGATCCGCTTGCTGCCGGGATCGACGTCCTGCCGGAGAAGCACGCCTACAGTCACACGGTCGCTCTCGGTTCCGGCGCGCAGGCCTATCTCAATCTCGGCGACGCGAAGTACCTGAGGGCGCTGACGAACGCCTGGCGCTTCCTCGAGTCGCAGCGGTTCGCGTCCGGAGGATGGGCACCAGAGGAGCAGTTCGTTCACCCGGGCCAGGGCACGCTCGCCGAGAGCCTGAAGACTTCCAAAGCTCATTTCGAGACACCCTGCGGCAGCTATGCCGACATGAAGCTGGCGCGATATCTGATCCGTTTGACGGGTCGTCCGGAGTATGGCGACGGCCTGGAACGCACGCTCTACAACACGATGCTGGCCACACGGCTGCCGAACAGCGACGGCGACTATCCGTACTATTCCGATTACGGCGCCGGCGCGGAGAAAAGGTATTACCACCGCAAGTGGCCCTGCTGTTCGGGCACCTTGGTACAGGGCGTGGCCGACTACGTCCTGAACGCCTACTTTCATGACGATGACGCGCTGCTGGTCAATCTGTTCGTCGCCTCGGAAGTTGCCTGGAAGCGTACCGGCGGCACCGTCGCGATCGTCCAGGAGACCGGCTATCCGGCCGCGGACACCGTGCGCTTGACCGTGCGAGAGCCGGGCGATGGCCGTTTCGCCCTGAAGCTGCGCATCCCGGCGTGGACGAAAGGGGCCACGCTGCGGGTCAACGGCAAGTCCGAGAACGCTTCGCCGGGTGAGCTCGCCACGGTGCGCAGTCGCTGGCAGGCTGGCGACACGATCGACCTGGTCGTGCCGCAACCACTACGCACGGTGGCGATCGACGGTGACAACCCGAAGCTCGCGGCACTGATGCGCGGTGCGGTGATGTATGTCGGCCTCAATCCGTGGGAGGGCATTGGCGAGCAGCCCGTCCACCTGCCTGGATCGTTATCGCCGCTCTCTTCATCCGGACAGGCATACCGGACAGTGGTTGCGGGACGCGATCTGGTATTCGTGCCGTATTTCACGGTCGACACCGAGCGATACAACACGTACTTCAGGATTGCGTGACCCGTTCGGAAGCAGCAGGGGGACGGATGAGGATGGTCGTCGGGATTCTCGGTGTCGCGCTCGTGGCGACGCTCGCCGATTACACCTGGTACACACTGCACGTCCGTCACAGCATTACGACCGGCATCGCCCACGGCGCATTGCTGCTGACAGCCGTGGGCGCCGTACTGGGGCTGGATGCGGGCCGCGTGTTGAAGGGACTGCCGATCGGCGCGCTGGCCGGCATCGGCGGCGCGCTTACCTACTATGTGCTGGTTGCGCTCGTGGATCGGCGCACGTATGGATCGGCGATTCCCGCGTCCTGGGTCGCGTTGTGGTTGATCGTTGCCGTGCTCGACGGCCGTTGGCTTCGGGCGCCGCAACGCCGGCCGTGGCGGGAGATCGCGACCCGCGGCGTACTCGCCGCGCTGCTGAGCGGCGTCGCCTTCTTCATGGTCATGAACACGCTGTGGGGACGTCCGCCGGCGACCGGGAAGAATTACGGCGTCCAGTTCGTCGCCTGGGTAGTGGCCTGGGCGCCGGGCCTTCTGGCCCTGACCCTGGGTCGGACGCCTCGCGGAGGACGTCAGGCCTGACAGTTCCCACACCCCTGCCGAAGGACGTCTACGACCGGGAATTGCTCATCGGGGAATCCCGATGCGTCGCACGAGATCCTGGAACCTCGGATCGTTCTGAAGCACGGCCAGTCGGGGATCCACCCCGATGAACGGGATTCAAGTCGACCGCTGCAGATACGCTCGTTCCAGTGACTCGAACGCCTGCTCCGGTTCGCCCAGATCCACGTAGGTCGCCGCAACGATGAACCGGCAGACGTAGCGCTCCCGCGCCAGGGCCAGCGAGCGGTTCAAGAGTTGCCTGGCCTCCGTACGCTGGCCGATGCGTGCCAGCGCCGAGGCCGTAGTCGTGATGACCGTCGGGCTGTCCGCGAGCCGCACGGCGTTGTCGGCAGCTTCGATGGCCTCCTTACGTTGGCCCAAATGGGCGTGGGCGAGTGCGAGTATGGCGTATGGCAGACCGGCCGCCGGTTCGAGCTCGATCGTCTTCCGGCATTGCTCGATCGTTTCCTGCATCCGGCCGGAAAAGTAGTAGATCCACAGCGCCTCATTCCTGCTTTCGAGCGCGAGCGGATCAAAACGGTAACCCTGCTGAACCCGGGCGATCGCTTCGTCGAAACGGCCCAGTGTCGCCAGGTACGTGGCATAGCCGAGGTGGGCGGCAGGAGAGTTCGGGTTGATGTCGAGCGCACGCCGATACGCCCGTTCTGCCGCCGGCCAGTCCCAATCGAACAGCAGCCGTACGTTACCGAGCGTGACGTGCGCAGCGTCCAGTTCCGGGTCCAGCGCGACGGCATGGAGGGCGGCATCCCGTGCCATCGGCATCACATCGCGTGGAGAACTGTAGTAGGTGTTGACCGCCGTGTACGCCTGCGCGAGCGCGGCATGAATGCGCGCGTTGTCAGGATCGATCGCGAGCGCGTCCTTGAAATACTCGATCGCCTTGCCGCCCCCTTCGCGCGTGCCTTTGCCGACCTGGTGGAGGCCGAGAAGATACTTGTCGTAGCTCTCGAAATTGACCGGGCGTGGTGCGGCGCCTCTCGCACGGGCCGGCAGCAGCTGGATGGAGAGCGAACGTGTCAGGTGGTCGGCGATCTCTCTTTGGATGTTCAGGACATCGGTAACAGGCCGCTCGTACGTCTCCGACCACAATTGCGTCTGTTCCAGGGCGTGGACCAGCTGCGCAGTGACCCTGACCCGTTCTCCGACGCGCCGCACGCTTCCCTCGAGCAGGTAGTCCACGCCGAGCTCTCGGCCAATTTGAGCGGCTGTGTCACTCTTCTGCTTGTACTTGTAGCGGACCGTCGACGTCCGGGAAATCACCGCGAGCCTCGCCGGCTGTACCTGCCCCAGCTGGGCGATCAATTCCTGGGTGAGCCCATCGGCGAAGTATTCCTGCCGTTCGTCTTCACTCAAGTTCTCGAATGGAAGCACGGCCAACATCGTGCGTGTTGGACGCACCGATGCCGCGGACTCATCCCGCGAGCGCAACGTGGCAAAGCCCACCAACGACAGGGCGAGCATCACTGCGGCAATGGTGGCCAGCGCGCGTCTGTTCAGGGACAGGACGGCGCGATGCGTGGCATCGGGTCCCGGCTTGACCTGAAGCGCAGAAAGCTCCGCATCGGACTCGCGGCGCAACCGCAACAGATCGGCGCGCATGTCGGCCATGCTCTGATACCGCAGCTCACGATCCTTCTCGAGCGCTTTCGCGATGATGCGTTCGACTTCCGGGGGCAGCGCCGGATTGAGCGTCGTCGGGGGCGTGGGGACGTGGCCCAGAAGGCGCGCAAAGATGACCGCATGGCTGTCGCCCGAGAAGGCGATCCGCCCTGTGACCATCTCGTAGAGCAGGGCGCCGACGCTGAATACATCGGTGCGGGCATCGACGTGCTCGGCGCGCGCCTGCTCCGGCGACATGTACGCCGGAGTACCGGCGGCCTGGCCCGGCTTCGTGGCACTCGTCGAGGCGGTGTCTGGCGTGGCCTCGCCGGGCGCGAGTTTTGCCAGCCCGAAATCCAGCACTTTGATGTAGCCGTCGGGCCGCAACATCACGTTCTCGGGCTTGATGTCACGATGGACGAGATCGCGCGCATGGGCAGCTGCCAGCGCGCTCGTCACCTGCAAGGCGACGTCGATCGCGTCACGGATGGGCAGAGCCCCTTCCCGGAGGCGCTCGCGGAGCGTCATCCCTTCCACCAGTTCGGTGACGATGAATGGTCGGCCGTTCAACTCACCGAAGTCGTGTACGACGACGATGTTCGGATGATTGAGGCTGGAGGCCGCCCGCGCCTCCTGGCGGAATCGCCGCAATCGATCGGAATCTCCGGCGAGCCCTGTTGCGATCAGCTTGACGGCAACCCGACGGTCGAGGTTTGTATCGTGGGCCAGATACACCTCTCCCATGGCGCCCGCCGCTATGCGCGACAGCAGCTGGTATGTGCCTGCCGTCTGGCCGGTGGCGTTGTCGAGAGGCAACGCGAGCACGGCACTCGCGGGCTGTTCCAGAAACGATTGACCCGCCTCGTGCGAAGCCAGCAGCGCCTCGACGTGCTTGCGGAGGAGGGTGTCGGTTCCGCACGCCTCGAGGAGGAAAGTGGGCCGATCGCCCTTCGGCAGCGCCAGCGCCTGCTCGAAGACCGCCTTCACGCGGGACCAGTCGTCGAGCATGGTCATCCGGCCGTGAGCTCGTGATGCAACCACGCCTTCGCCGTCGTCCAGTCGCGCTTCACGGTGGCAGGTGAGATCCCGAGAGCCTCTGCCGTCTCCTCGATCGACAGACCGCCGAAGAACCTCAACTCCACGATCCGACATTGTTGGGCATCGACCGTGCCCAGCCGCTCGAGCGCCTGGTCGAGCGCGACGATGTCGACGCTCGGGGCCGGGGTGATGGCGTGACCCTCCGCCGGCGTGACCAGGACGCCGCCCCCGCGCTTGTCGCGCGCCTGCCGGCGCGCGTAATCGACGAGGACGCGGCGCATCAGCGTTCCAGCCATCGCGAAGAAGTGTGCGCGGTCGCGCCACTGGAGGCCCTTGATGCCGGCCAGCCGCACATAGACCTCGTTCACGACCGCCGTGGTCTGCAAGGTATGACCGGCGCGCTCGCGGCGCATGTAGTGATGCGCGAGGCGACGCAGCTCGCTGTAGACGAGCGGCACCAGGCGGTCGAGGGCCGTGGGGTCCCGAGCGGCCCAGTCCGCCAGGACCTGCGAGACATTGGCCGGTCCGTCCGCCTCAGGTAGGGATGCCATGTGTGGAGCCGCCTGACGAACGGCGATTGTATCCCCTCCGGACGGAGACGACTTTGACGGTGCCTCTGCGCGAAACCGTCGTGAGCCGAACCGGTGGGAAACGGCGCTTACTGGGCTGAACGACAGATCAGCCAAAGGGCCGGGTCCGACGGGGTCCGCCAGGAGGAGCCATGAAAACGCATGCACGGTGTCTCAGCGCATTCGGATATCTGCTCATCGCCATATTGGTCTCACTGAGCGGCGCAGGGCCACAGGCGCGCTCCCAGGACGGCCAGACGGCGGCCGAGCACGCCGCCGCCCACGAACGTCCGATGAGCGCACTGGTCGAGGCCGTCCGTCAGTCAACCGCGGGTTTTCACGATTTTCGCGAGGCAGAACGCGCGGGCTATACCCTCATGTTCGGCTGCGTCAGCGGACCCGACTGGGGAGCCATGGGCCTCCACTTCGTCAACCCGTCTCTCATCGGTGACGACGTCGTGGATCCCGCACGCCCGGAGATCGTGATTTACGAGCCGCTGCCAAACGGCCGCAAGCGGCTCATCGGTGCTGACTTTCTCGTTCTGAAGGAGGCCTGGGATGCGACGCATTCCTCACCTCCAGAGCTGATGGGACAGCTCTTCCACCTGTTCGAGGCGCCGAACCGGTTCGGGCTTCCGCCGTTCTACACCCTGCACGTCTGGGCGTGGAAGGAGAATCCGACCGGCACGTTCGTGAACTGGCACTCGAACGTGTCGTGTGACGCGTTCAAGCGCTGATAGAACGGCCGTTCCTTCGCCGTGCTAGACTCCGCGGCCTACATCCGGAGTCTGACTTGCAGCGAATTGACAGCCGCCACCCGCCCGGGTTCAGCGGCTTTTTCACATCCGATTTGGGTCTGGATGTCCGGCACCTTTTGAGGCGACTCAGGAGGGCGCCGGCCTTTACGGCCGTCGTGGTCCTGACCCTTTCGATCGGTGTCGGGGTATCGACGGCGGTTTTCAGTGTCGTCAAGACCGTCTTGCTGGATCCGTTGCCTTACCCAGACGCAGGGCGCCTCGTCAGTATCGTTGAGACCATCCCGGCAGACGAAAATCCGCGCGGCGTCGCCGAACAGCGCCTGCTCATGGAGGAGCAGAAATTCTTCGAATGGCGAGCCTTGACGAGAACGCTGTCCTACATGGGCGCTTTCGTCACGTCGTCGGCGACGATCAGTACTGGCGATGGGGCATTGCGCGCGGTCATCGGCCGTGTGTCACCAGACATCTTCCCGTTGCTCGGGGCGCGGACAGTGCTGGGCCGCTCACTCATCGAGCGCGACGAGCGCTCCGATTCTCGTGTGGTCGTCCTCAGCCGCGAAGCATGGACTTCCTACTTCGGCGCCTCGGCCGATGTCGTTGGGCGAACCGTCACGCTCGATGGAGTCGCCCACATTGTGGTGGGGGTCCTGGCCGAAGATTTCAATTTCCCTTCGGCGGAGACACAGTTCTGGATTCCGCTCGTCCACGCACCGGCCGCCTCCGACCGTGAACGGTTCGTGAGCGTAGTGGCACGCCTGCGCGATCAGGTTTCCATCCAGGATGCCGCCGCCGAGGCCGATGTCATAGGCAGACGGCTGGGAGGACAGTTCGCCGGCGATCCGAAGCAGTCTCACACGGCGCGCTATCAGGTGCAGCTCCTGCAAAGCCAGATTGCTGCGCCCGTCGCTCCCGCCTTACGTCTGTTCATGGCCGCTGCGCTGCTCGTGATGCTCATCGTCACGGCGAATGTTGTTACCCTGCTGCTCTCACGAAGCACACGTCACCGGCACGAAGCGGCCATCCAACGAGCACTGGGCGCCGCCCGTGGCCGCATCATCCGGCAGATCCTTGCAGAAGCGATGGTCCTGGGATCGGCAGGCGCGATCATCGGGTCGGGGATCTCGTACGTGAGCTTGGAATTGTTGAAAGTGATGGCCAGGGTCGACGTTCCCGAGCTCTTTCAACTTGCGGCGCGCCAGCAATTCGGAAGCGGCTCCGTGTTTCCGCGGGTAGATGAGCTTGGCATCGAGCCGAGCGCTCTGGCGTTTGCGATCGGACTCGCTCTTTCAGCAAGCATCATCACTGGACTTGGACCGGCCGCGCAGATCGTCGCCGACGAGCGGCGTCCATTCGCAGACGGCGTGGCCTCCAGCCGGCCTCTCGCCGTATCGAAGAACGGTGCGCGCATCCGGAACGCGCTGGTAATTGGCCAGGTTGTGATTGCAACCACGCTGCTCGTGGCCGCGGTCCTCCTGATCCGCAGCTTTGTGCGGATGTCGCAGGCACCGAGGGGCTACGACTCGACCAATGTGCTGTCGTTTCAACTCGTGCTGCCATCCGAGTACCCGGTCGCCCGAAGGGCAGTGCTCGCCTACGAGCTCGCCACACGGCTGAATGCACTCCCAGGAGTGTCAGGCGCCGGCTTTGCAAACCTCCCGCCTCTCGCCGGCGGGGCACTTGCGTTCGGTGTTTTTCAGCCCCCTGGAAGGACGCTGCAGGAGATGCTGCGAGATCCAGCCGCGCCCCAGGCGCGCTCGGTCAGCCCGGATTACCTTCGCGCCATGGGTGTGCAGCTTCTCGAAGGGCGCTGGTTCGACGCGGCAGATAACGCCGGCAACGCGCAGGTCCTGCTCGTCACGCGCGCACTGGCTCGCCGCTATTTTGGATTGCGAAGCCCGATCGGGGCGCAGGTTCGCCTGCTCCCTGGCTCCCACCCGTGGACGATCGTCGGCGTGGTGGACGACATTCACAACGGCATGCCATGGGAAGAATCGTATTCCCAGTTCTTCATGGATCCCCGACAGGCGCTGGTGGCGCAGCCGCACCTGCCCGAGCCCATGCGTGAGATTGCCGCGCTTGGGACTCTCACCTACGCCGTTCGGGCCAACACCGATCCGGCGTCACTCGTGCCTGGTGTACGGGCCGTTCTTCGCGAACTCGATCGAGCCGCCGCTCTTGATGGCGCGATGCCTCTGCGAGACGTCGCCAGGGCCAGAATGGCGCGGCCGCGGTTCTACGCGGTCTGGTCGGGACTCTTTGCGTTTCTGGCGGCAGCGCTCGGCATCGTCGGCGTGTACGCCACCGTGGCGTTTGCGACCGCACAGCGAACCAGGGAAATCGGCATACGGATCGCTCTCGGAGCACAGCGATCGGCGGTGTTGCGTCTCGTCCTTTCTCGAGGGGCAGGATTGGCCGCCCTCGGCGTCGCCGTGGGTCTGTATGGGGCGTTTCTGTTGTCGCGATCTCTCCGGCCGATGCTTTTTGGAGTGACAGCCGCCGACCCGTTGACTTACGCCACCGTCGGGTTCGTGCTGTTCGGCTGTGCCGTGATCGCATCCCTCGTACCGGCTCTTCATGCGACACGAATCGATCCGATGACCGCCATTCGGCACGAGTAACAAAATGCGGACCAGGCACTCGCTAACATTCGTCGCGCTGACGGTCGCCATGCTGACCGCTATGCTGTCCGATTCGCTTCGTTCGCAGGCTGCGCTCGAGCAGGGGTACGACAGGGCCAAGGAGGTCACGGTGACGGGCATGCTGATCGGAAGTGCAGCGCCGGACCCTCCGTACTCCGTGTACTTGCTCATCTCGACCCGGGATGCCAAAGGGAAGGTGACGCAGTGGGCCGTTGAGGGAGACTCCATCGACGCGCTCCGCAGGCGGGGCCACAAGGATGACGCCCTCAGAATGGGCGAAATCATTACGGTTATCGGGCACCCGGCAAAGCCGGGAAAGAAACCCGAGGAGAGAATGCCGAAGCCCATTCGCGGCGCCCTCGCGCGCGCGTTCGATCTCGCGAAGGAAGGTCACCTGATTCTCGGCACGGAGGTTACGTTGCCGGATGGGACCAAGCTGCCGTTCGGGCGTATCAAATAGCGCACCGAGGCGTCATCCCATCCCGGCAGGGACCGGAAGGACTCAGAATCGCGCCCCGCCGCGCCCGGTGCCGTCGCCGCGCCCTTCGCCGCGGCCGCGGCCGCGGCCACCTTCGGTGATGCCGTCCCAACGCGGATCGCCGAGGCCCCGATAGTCGGCGGGCAGCTTGTCCCAGTCCTCTCCGGTCAAGTCGTTGAGGTCGTACACGACCTTGCCGTCGCGCAGGGTCAACTCGCATCGCAGCCGCTCGGTGCCTTTCAAACGCGCGCCGTGCTGATCCGCGAAGCCAAAGCTGCCCTTTTCCACTCTCAGCACCGCGACGTCGGCAGCGGCGCCCACCGAAAGGTGTCCGAGCTGACCTTGCTTGATGGCTCGTGCGGCATTCCAGGTATTGGCGGCAATCACTTTGTCGAGCGGCATTCCCATCGCCAGGAACTTGCTCATCAGATTGAGCATGTCCTTGAGGCCGGCATTCATGCTGCTGGTGTGCAGGTCGGTCGACATCGTGTCCGGCAGGAACCCCGCCTTCATCAACGGCACCGCCACTCGCCACCGGAAGCTGCCGCCGCCATGCCCGACATCGAAGAGCACGCCGCGTTTCCGGCCGTCGATCAGCGCCTGGCTGGGTCCGAGGGTCTTTGGATCCTGTTCGCCGCGATTGCCACCGTAGACGTGCGTGAAAATGTCGCCGGGTCGAAAGACCTTGTTGAGCAGGTCGTAGAGCGGGCGTTCCGGGCGGCTGCTGCCGAAATCCACCATCACCGGAATGTCTGCGATTTTGCCCACCTCGACTGCGCGCGTAAACGGATCCCACTCCGGACCCGCGTAATGCGCGCTCTTCACCCCGACGATGATGCCTTTGTATTTGAGGGCCATGTCAGCGGTCGGCTTCACCTCCATGTCGTTGAGGTCCTGCTCGTACTTGCCGCCGGCCTGGCCGAGCCCGATGATGTTGATCATCGCGAAGACCCGGGTCCGGGAACGGTCGATGATCTTGTCTTTCATGTCCTCGAAGTTGCGCCAGCCGGAGCCGCCCGGGTCGACGAAGGTCGTGACGCCGTTGCGAAAGCTGAAGCCGTCGGGATAAACGGCCTGGTTTTCGGCAGTGAAGCCCCGGCCATAGGTCGGTCGGTAGGTGTGTGCGTGGATGTCTATGAGTCCGGGAGTGACGTAGAGACCCTGGACGTCGGCCGTCTTGAACGCTTGCGCCGCCGGGATGTCGGCCGCCACGGCGGCAACCTTGCCGTCCTTGATCGCCACATCACGGACAGCGCTCAGATTGTTCCGGCTGTCGATCACATGTCCGCCCTTCAGCAGCAGGTCGTAGTTCTGCGCCGACTGCCCGTCTTCGCCTTCGGCTTCGGCGCGGCAGGCTGGCGGGCCGGCGAAGGTGGCGGACGCGGCGGCCAGAAGAAACAGGGCGACTCTCATCTGATGCATCTCAGGTGTCCTCAGCGCAGCCGAAGCGTCCCGAAGGCCTCCGGCACGTGAAACGTGATGCCGTCGGTCGCCCGCCAGGTGTAGTGCTGTCTCGGGTTTGCGCCACTGATTCGAAAAAGACCAATGCGCAACTCCCGGCCCTGTTCGGGTGGGCGAGTATCAATTGCCGCGAACGGGATACGCATCATGCCGTACCAGACATGTGCCTGCTCGTCGATGCGGCCCTTGACCTGATAGCCGGAGTTCCAGCGCGCACCCTGCTGCTCTTTCGGATTCCCCCGATCGATTTCCAGATCCACCCATTCGCTCTGCGGCGAGACCTGGAGCTCCTTGTAGCGGCCGATGTGCTCGAAATCCGATCCGACGAATGCTTCGGCGACGTCCCAGTTCCACAGTCGTGAGGTCTCGACTGCTGGCTGCGGATCCGGCTTGAGGTTCAGCTCTGTGTACGGGCAGATATAGAGAAGGTACAGATGCTCTCGCGTCCAGCGGGAGCGGACTTCCGTCGCCGGCCCCGGGACCGGCTGGCCGGCCCGATCGAGTCGTGCAAATACCCGCGGCGCCTCCGCCCACTCTTCCCGCGCCGGGTTCGGATCGAGCGGGATGTCACGGGCGGAAAACGCGCTTTCGAGCACGGCGGCCGGATCGCTCATCGCTGCGGCGGAGAGGACCAGGCCAAGGAGTAGCGTCAGCAGCGAGGGCACGGCTATTTCATCGCCTCGAGATCGACAATCGCCAAGGTATTGAAGTCGGGGACCCAGAACTCCGTCGTCGTGCCGGGATGACGCACGTCACTGACCTTCGCTTCGGGACTGGCGCCGTATGCGGCAAACTTCGCGGGTTGATAACGCCCCTGCAGTCGCACCCGGATGCCTTGCGCCCCGGCTTGCGCACCGGCGTCTTGCTGGCGCCGGTTACTGAACGAGAGCAGAGACAGCCGCGCACGGCTCCGGTCGCCCGTGAGCCGGGCAATGACGGTGCTGGTGCCATACAGGCGCACGAGCCGTTTGTCGTCGCCGAGCTTCGCACGGACGCGAGCGGCGAAGTCATAGGGGTTGGCGGCCGCTTCCTCGGGAAAGTCCGGCGTCCCGAGCTGAACGTTCAAGTCGAGCGTTCGATCTGGCGCCGGCACCACCTTGTACAGGAGGTTGCGCCGCGTCAGCAGGTTCAGCACCTCGTCGAGGAGGGGCGACGGACTGTCGACCACGCCGATGTTCACCAGGTCCGGAAGCGGCGCCTGCTCGTGTGCCTTCAGGAAACGCAGCATCTTTCCCAGGTCCTCGACATCCTTTGGATCGGGATTGATGATGGCGTCGACGTTGAAGACGAACGCTTCGGCTGCGGCGAGCGCGGCTGACCCAGCCGGCACTTTCGCGTAGCTGACCTTGCGCATCCCGCGCGCGAATCGCCAGCCATTCGAGTCGATCCAGGGAATGTTCGTGGCTCTGGCCACGCTCGGCAGGTAGCGGACACCGGGGCTGGGGATTTCCTGATAGGGCGCCGCGTCCGGTCCTGTCGGCGCCGCCGCCGCCAGTCCCTGCTCGATCAGGCTCGACGCCGCTGCGGTCAGGTGCAGCTTGCCCGGGGCTGCCGGCTGCTCAACTACTGGCGCCGGCCCTCCGTGGGTCACGACCGTCGCGCCGGCGAGCAGCAAACCGGAGAACAGAAGATGTCTTGAACAGGAGATCAAGAGATTAGGAGTTATTTGGGTTTTCAAGAAACGTCTCCTGATCTCCTGTCCTCCTGTTGGTGAAGCTCCCGGTCTCGAACCATCTCGTACTCTCGGCGCGCCACCAGTCATACCGTCAGTTCCGTGTGGTCAATCTTCTTGATGTCATAAACGCCCAATCCAAGCGTCGAGGCGTACTCGATGTGTCCCGGCTCGCGGATGGAGCGGTTCATGTTGGGGTCGCGCTCCCAGTCCTCCTGCTTGGTGCTGAAATACTTCATGTCCCGGTTCCAGACCGAGATGACCCCTTCCTTCTTGCGTTTCTCGTCGATGATGTCGATGAGCAATCGGTCGATGGCGACGGGGTCCGTCCCGAATTTCAGCTGCTTGGGATAGAAGCGGTACTTCCGGTCCCTCGAGAACGGGCCTGCGTGCCACACGCCGCGCAGACCATCCATGATGTTGAGCACCGTGCGCGAGCGCACCGGCTCGACCGTCGCCAGCGTACCGATGAAGGTCAGCGTCTCGGTCTGCGCCTGATAGTGCGAGCGCGCCACGTTGTTGAACTCGCCGTAGGCAATGTTTTTCAAACAGCCGGTCACGCCGGCCGCTCCGTGATCCTTCATGTTCGGCACGTTGATGATCTTCGTGAACTGCTCCGAGACCATCCGGATCAAATACGAGCGCGTATCCTCTTCGCCGAAGAAGTTCACTTCGACGTAGACGTCGGGATCGTAGCCAAGCCAG
>Ga0111538_10000223_pt1 | contig 69438 bp, 64 predicted proteins | sample SoiMethybrSBSTD1_FD_79669 | JGI IMG/M metagenome (GOLD analysis project Ga0111538, IMG submission 79669) | Bulk soil microbial communities from a Populus tree surrounding site in Tennessee, USA - Soil MetaG P. TD hybrid SBSTD1 (version 2)... | ecosystem: Environmental > Terrestrial > Soil >...
CCAGGGCGGCATCGACGACATGATGCGCTTCGTGGGCGACATCGTCTCGTCGGCCCGTGTGGCCGTCGTCGCCTATCGCGATGATCACGACGAGTGGGAAACCATGCATTGGGACTTCACCGGCGACATCAACCAGGCCCGCGAAGCCCTGTGGCGCCTGACGGCTGACGGCGGAGGCGACTTTCCCGAAGCCGTCTATCCCGCGATGAAACTCGCCTTCACCAAGCTGTCCTGGCGCAAGGAGAGCACGAAGGTTCTGGTGCTGGTGGGCGACGCGCCGCCGCACGTGGGATTCGGCGCGCAGTGCGTGGACATGGCTGAGAGGGCCCGCGGCTCGGCCCAGGTGACCACCCACGCCATTCAGGTCGAGGGCAAGGATGTCAAGCACTTTCCCGAGATCGCCAAGGCCGGCGGCGGGCGCTGCGTCTCGCTCGCGGATGACGATTCGCTCATGGCCGAGATCACCGGCTTGACCCTGGCCGATCGCTTCGAACAGGAGTTCCGCGAGTTCTTCCAGGTGTATCTCGAACTCTGCCGCTGAGGCGCGCTTGACCTTCGCGCTGCGCTGCTGCAGGATGCGCGGATGATTCGAGATCGCATCGTTCCGCTCATCATCGCGTTGCTGGTGGCGCTTGCAGGCTGCGGCTGCGCGAGCACCGGCGACAGGCCGGAGATCACGTATTCCACCTTGCCGACGCGCGAGGTGCAGGGCGTCTATCCCATGGAATTTGCGCACGTGCACGCGACCTGTCAGGAGGTCCTACGAAACGCTCTGGGGTTCAACTCGGTCAACAGCACTAAGGATGACACGACCGGCCGCGGGCGCATCGACGCCACGGACGCCGATGGAGCGAGCGTGCGAATCGAGACCGAGCGCAGCCGCAATCTCGAATCCACCAGTGTCAGGGCGCTCGCCGTCGAGCCTGGCGCGACCGAGGCGAACGCGGAGCGGGCCAAGGCGATACTCCAACAGATCGAGAATGCCCTTTGGCCTGCGGGCACGTGAGCCGATTTCCATGCGCTTCAAACTCCTTGCCACGGCGATCTGCGTGCTCGCGCTGAGCGGCTGCGCGGGTTCGCCGCGCGTCGGCGATGCCGACCTGCCGAATTTCCGCCAGGTGACGCCGACGCTCTATCGAGGGGCCCAGCCCACCGCTGCCGGCCTGGCGCGGGCGCGCGACATGGGCATCAAGACGGTGGTGAATGTTCGGGAGAGCGACGATGATCGAGGCGCGGCGACAGATCTCGGGCTGAACTGCGAGCAGCGCTCGATGTCAGCATGGAGTCCCAGCGATGACGACGTGGCATGGTTTCTGAGCATCGCCACCGATCCGCAGCGCCAGCCGGTGTTCCTGCACTGTCAGCATGGAGCCGACCGCAGCGGCTACCTGATTGCGATGTATCGCGTGGTCATTCAGGGCTGGGATCGCCAGCGCGCCATTGACGAGATGACGGCCGACGGCATGGGATTTCACGACATCTACCAAGTGCTGGTGGACTACGTGCGCAACGCCGACGTCGAGCGCATTCGCGGGCTGATGGCGGCAGAGTGATCCAATCCAGAATCGCCTACGATCCGCCCATGGATTTCAGCCTCCTGTTCACCGCCGAGAACGCCCTGGCGCTGCTCACGCTCAGCGCCCTGGAGATCGTCCTGGGCATCGACAACATCGTGTTCATCGCGATCCTCTCCGGCAAGCTGCCGCCGGATCAGCGCAACAAGTCGCGCAAACTCGGGCTCCTGGGCGCGATGGTCACGCGCATCCTGCTGCTCTTGTGCATCAGTTGGGTCATGGGTCTGACCAAGCCGCTGTTCACGATCTCCTATTTTGGCGGCGCCGGCGCACTGTCCGGCAAGGATCTGATCCTGCTGGTGGGAGGACTGTTCCTGATCGCCAAGGCCGTACACGAGATTCACAACAAGCTCGAGGGCGAGGAGGACTCCGCCGGCGACGGCCGCTCGTACGCCAGCATGGGCTCGGTCATCGCGCAGATCATGGTGATGGACATCATTTTCTCCCTCGACTCGGTCATTACCGCCGTGGGCATGGTGCGGGCCGAAGGCGACCGGCCGCTGTCCATCGCGCTGACGATCATGATTGCCGCGGTCATGATCGCGATCATGGTCATGATGATCTTTGCCCGGCCCATCAGCGATTTCGTCGAGCGGCATCCGACGGTGAAGGTCCTCGCCCTGTCGTTCCTGGTGCTCATCGGCGTGATGCTCGTGGCTGACGCGTTCGATCACCACATTCCCAAGGGCTACATCTACTTCGCGATGGCCTTCAGCCTGCTGGTGGAACTGTTGAACATGCGCCTGCGCAAAGTGGCCACGCCGCTGCACCTGCGCGATTCGCACATGCCCGAGTGATCGCAGGCTTCGGACAGGAGCGCATGCCGCGTGATCATCTCGCGGGCCGCGCGGCTCGATCGCTATCATGGCGCCATGCCCGTCACGACCGATGCAGCCGATCTCAGCCGCCTGCGCGCGGCGCTCGAGCGGCACGGCCAGGCACACGTCTTGGCGTTCATCGATCGGCTCGACGACCAGCAGCGGCAGCACGTTCTCGCGCAGATCAGGTCGATCGATCTCACCGCCCTCGACGGCCTGATCAGCCGCTACGTGCGGCAGCGAGACCGCTTCGAACTGCCGGCCAATCTCGAGCCGGCTGCGTACTACCCGTACGATTCGAGCGACGCCCGTCGGCCGTATGACGCTTCGAAGTATCGCGCGCATGGCGAAGATCTCATCGGCGCCGGCAAGGTCGCGGCCTTCACCGTCGCCGGCGGCCAGGGGACGCGTCTTGGCTGGAACGGTCCCAAGGGCACGTATCCCGCGACGGTGGTGACCGGCAAGCCGCTCTTTCGTGTTTTCGCCGAGCAGATTCTCGCCACGCAGCGGCGCTACAGCGTGCGCATCCCCTGGTACATCATGACCAGCGATCTGAACGACGCCGACACGCGCCGCTTCTTCACGGACAACAACCACTTTGGTCTGCCCGATCCGCGGCAGAATGTGTTCATCTTCCCGCAGGGCCTCCTACCGTCAGTCGATGCGGCGACGGGCAAGATCCTGCTCGCTGGCCAGGGCGAGATCGCGATGAACCCCGACGGTCACGGCGGTTCGATCAAGGCTCTGCGCGATTCGGGCGCGATCGACCACATGCGCAGCCGCGGCGTCGAGCACATCTCCTATTTTCAGGTGGACAATCCGCTGGTGCGAGCCATCGATCCGCTCTTCGTCGGCCTGCACGCCTCCGCGCCCGATTCATCGGGCGAGATGTCGAGCAAGATGGTGGCCAAGGCCAATGCCCAGGAGAAGGTGGGAGTGTTCTGCCGCGGCGGGGCCGATGGCAAGACCATGGTGATCGAGTACAGCGACCTGCCTGTGGAACTCGCGAAACAGACGAATGCCGACGGATCGCTGCGTTTCAACGCGGGCTCGATCGCGATTCATCTCATCTCGGTCGAGTTCATCGAGCGGTTGACCGCTGATGCCAGGCGCTTCGCCCTGCCGTATCACCGGGCCGACAAGAAGGTGCCGCACATCGATATCGCCAGCGGGGCGCTGGTGCAGCCGACATCGAGCAACGGCGTGAAACTCGAGGCGTTCGTCTTCGATGCGATTCCGCTGGCCCAGTCATCGATCGTGTACGAAACCAGCCGACTTGAGGAATTCGCGCCGATCAAGAACGCTGAGGGCGTCGACTCAGTGGTGACCTCGCATCAGCTGCAGAGTCAGCGGGCTGCCGGCTGGCTGGAGGCGGCGGGTGTGCAAGTTCCCCGCAACGCAAGGGGCGAAGTCGAGGCGAAGATCGAGATCGGCCCCTTGACCGCGCTCAGCGCCGAGGATGTGCGCGGACTGGGATCGAAGTTGCCGCGGACCATCGAGCGCGGCGCGGAGATCGTGCTCTAGCATCGCGCGGTCGATCAACTCAATCCGCGCACCACCGCCTCGGTCAGATCGGCGATCAGCGTCCTCGCCTCGCGCCTGGCGCGATCCTCGCCGAATCGATCGGCGAGGCTGTGATACGCCGACAACCCCTCAGGCCCGATGCATTTTTCAGCGCCGGGGCCGGTCGTTCCGACGATGGCGATGGTGGGCACGCCGAGGCGGCGGGCCGCGGCGGCCACCCCCAAGCACGCCTTGCCCTGCAATGACTGGGCATCCAGCCGGCCCTCGCCGGTGATGACGAGGTCCGCGCCGCGACAGGTCTCGTCAAAGCGAACCATTTCGAGCACAAGATCGATGCCGCGCTCGAGCGTGGCATTGAGGAACGTGGCGAGCCCGTACCCCGCGCCGCCCGCCGCGCCCGCGCCGGGGGCGTTGGGGTCGCCGCCCGCGGCCTTCGCCAGATGCCCGAGTCCTTCATCCAGAAGGCGAACCTGCTCGGGCGTAGCGCCTTTTTGCGGACCGTAGACCGCGGCCGCGCCGTTGGGCCCGCACAGCGGGTTCACAACATCGCACGCCACGCGCACGCGCGGCGGGCCGCGGTCCGCGAACATGAGGTCATCGACGCCGCGTTGCGGCGGCTCGATGCGGGCGATGCGCGCCAGCGCGCCGCCGCTCATGAGTCGCAGTTCCTTGCCTTGATGATCGAGGAAGTGCCAGCCGCATGCCTGGGCGATGCCGGCGCCGCCATCCACGGTGGCGCTGCCTCCGATGCACACGATGACCTCGCGGCAACCAATGCGCACGGCCTCGGCGATCAATCTGCCGGTGCCATACGTCGTCGTGCCCATTGGGTCGCGCTGCGAAGGCGGCACCAGCGCCAGGCCCGAAGCCTGCGCCAGTTCCACGATGCCAGTTGTGCCATCATTGATCCTGCCGAAGCGTGCGCGCATCCGCTCGCGGCGCGGGCCGGTGGCGTCCACGGTCATGAAGTGTCCGCCTCGGGCGCTGATGATGGCCTCCATCGTGCCTTCGCCGCCGTCGCCGATCCGGCACCGCCGGGCGATCATCGAATCGGAGACGCGCGCGATGCCCTCCGCCATCGCGGCAGCAACTTCTGCAGCCGGCAGCGTTTCCTTGAAACTGTCGGGGGCGAGGATGATCGTGCGCGGTCGCATCGCCGATGTGCCGATCGCGTACACTACCAACGCCCGACCCGATCACGTTCATACCCGATGGGCAGACTGACGAGCATCCTCACGGCGCTGGCGTTGATTGTGGCCGCGTTCATCCTCGCAGGCGCGGCGGGGACCGGCGGCGGCGCGACGACCGCAGCAAGTGGGGGGGCCGGGATGGAGATCGACCAGCGCGTCCTCGACGCCATCAGCAACTACGGCCCAATCGCGGTGCTCGTGCTGCTGATCATGCCGCTGATGGGCGAGGACATCATCATCATTCCGGCGGGCTTTCTCATCGGCCAGGGGCACCTGCCGTGGTGGAGCACGTTCTTCTGCGCCTGGATCGGCGCCATGATCTCCGACGGCGCGTGGTACTTCCTGTGCTATCGCTTCGGCACGCCGCTGCTGCACAAGAAGTGGTTCAAGCGTCTGGCCCACCCGCGGAGGCTCCTGCAGGCCAAGCATCAGATCGAGCGGCGCGGGGCGTGGCTCATCGTCACCGCGCGATTCGTGCCCGGCAGCCGCACCAGCACCATGATCGTTGCCGGCCTGATGCACATGGCCCCGTGGAAGTACCTCACGATCAATGGCGGTCTGCTGCTGGTCACGGTCGCCCTGCAACTGGGATTCGGCTGGCTGGTGGCCCATCACATCGTCGGGTCGACCAGCATGCTGGGCAAGATCCTCGGCATCGTGGGCCTGATCGCGGTGTTGCTCATCGGCGCGTTCGTTCTGAACTGGTGGCTGAACAGCCGGCAGAGCCGCACGCGCGCCCCGCGGGCCAAGGTGACCTGGCTCAAGCGCTTCCGCTCGCCGCGCGCGCGGCGCGAGGCGAAACTGAAGACGGAGATGTGACCGTCAACGGCTCGTCTGATATTCTGTGAGGAAGCCGACGAACTCGCGGCGATGCTCCTGCTCGTCCGCGAGGATCGTTATCGCCATTTCCTGCGTGACGTAGTCCACGCCTTCGCAGGCCTTGATGATGGCCGTGTAGATTTCGATGGCGTCCTCCTCGGCGGCGATCACGCCCTTGATCACCGACACGACATCGGTTGATTTCGCCGGCGGCTGCATGCCGCGCTGCGACCACTTCAGGGCCAGCGAGCCCGGCACGCAGCCGCCGATGGTCTTGATGCGCCGCGCCAGCGTCTGGGCGTGACCGAGCTCGGCGGGAATGTCGGCCGCAAGCGAGGCCTTGATCTGCTCGGCCCGCACGCCGTCGAGGTTCACCGAATTCGCAATGTAGTTCATGACCGTCTCGATCTCGGCGTTGTAGGCTTCGATGAGCAGGTCAACGATGGATGAGGCTTTTGCCTGACGCTTGGCCATGATGCGATCTCAGGTTCGCAAGGCTGCGGGTTCGAAGCATAGGCGCATCGATCGCGCACAAAATGGTTCCTCGCCGGCGCGGGGAATCTCCGGGTCACCTCAGATCACGTTTCGTCGTCGCTTGCCGACCCGGCCACTGCCGTCGCGGCGTCCTGCTCGGTCTCGTCACCGCTGGTGTCGTCGGGCTCCTCCAGCACGGCGCCGGGACGAAGCGTGTACACGCCGCGGCCGGTTTTCTCAAACAACTGATTGTTCGAGAGCGACATGCTGATGACGCCGCGGAAATTCGTGGCGTTGCTCTGGTAGCCGGTCGCCTTGACGCCTTCCATGATCTCGTTGATCGACAGCGGCGTGGGGCTTTCCTTGAGCACCTGGGCGATCACCTGACGCAGCGGCATCTCGTTGCGGGCGATGCCGCGGGCATTGCGAATGGCCCTGCGGACGATCACGGTCTCGGTCGGCTGCAGTTGCCGGATCTGGCTGTTGATGCGCTCGATCTCCTGCTCGTGGCGACGAATCTCCTCGCGCAGGCGGGCGATGAGTTCGGCCCGCAGGTCGGCGGCGGACATTTCCTTCAGCATGTTTCTTCGGTCGATGGACATGGCACTCTCTCGCGGATGCGGATGGCTTTGAATTGCTGATGATGTTGCAGTGAAGCGACTGCGTCGGGCACGAGCCGAGAGCATCGCCTTGGCACGGCGCATCCTGCGCCGCTGAGAAACGCGATCATGGCATTGTGCGACGGGGCGCATGCTAAGCGACCCGCCCGCGATTTGCCAGTGTGATTGCACACTGCAAATCAAGGAGTCATCGCCCGTCACGCTGCTGAATGAAGGGCGGAACATCCTCAATTTCCCTATACTCTCCCAATTGCACCGACCCGGCAGCCGCATTGCGGCTCACGCCAGCAGGAGCCTGCATGCGCGCCATTGTCACTGGTCAGATCGGGATGGACAAGAAGCGGTATCTGAATGCGGCTGCTGACTTTGCGGGTGAGCGCGGCCGGGCCATTGAGATCTTTCATGTCGGCGACATGATGTATGGCGAGGGCCGCGATGTGCGACCGGGGCGCATTCTGGACTTGCCATTGTCGCGATTGAATTCGCTGCGGCGGGCCGCCTTCAAGGACATCATCGCCGCCACCAGTCCCGCCGATGAGCATCCCAACGTCGTTGTCAACACCCATGCCACGTTCCGCTGGCGGCATGGACTGTTCAGCGCCTTCGACTTCGACCAGATCCAGAAGTTCGAGCCCAACATGATGATCTGCCTCGTGGACAACATCGAGGTGGTGCATCATCGGCTGCACGCCGAGCACGAGATCGACGCCACGCTCAAGGACTGCATGGTGTGGCGCGAGGAGGAGATTCTCGCCACCGAACTCATGGCCCAGGCCTGCGGCTGCCACAACAACTTCTACGTGCTCAGCCGCGGCCGGCAGGCGGAAACAGTCGAATCCTGCGCCCGGCTGATTTCCCGGCCGGACATGCGCAAGGTCTACCCCTCGTTTCCCATGAGCCACGTTGTGGATATGCCTGACGTGCTGGCGGAGATCGATCATTTCCGGGCCGAACTCGCCAAACGCTTCATTGCTTTCGATCCCGGCGATGTGGATGAGAAACTGCTGCTGGAGCGGGCCATCGTCGCCACGCGCGAGGGCAAGGAATGGCTGGACGTCACGCCGCACTCCTTCGGCGGGCGCAAGGATGCCAAATCCATTCGTGTGCGCGTGCGCGAGGTCATGGAGATCGCCGGCGACATCGACGGCCAGATCTACATGCGCGACTTCAAACTCATCGATCAGTCCGACATGATCTGCTCGCTGGTGCCGGAACTGCCCGGCGGGGTGCCGGGACTCTCCAGCGGCGTGGAGCGCGAACTGCAGCACGCATGGGAGCACACCAAGGAGGTGTACGTGGTGTGGAAGCCGAAGAAGAATCCATCGCCCTTCATCACCGAGACCGCCACGAAGATCTTCCGCAGCGTCGATGAAGCGCTCAAGCACTTCGAGAACAAGGGCATGTTCCCAGAGCGCGACTTGTTCGGGAACTGAACCGTTGAACGCCGCGGCGCGTGGAGCGCCGCCGAACGATGCCGTCATGGCGTCCGATCCTGCTTCCAACCCGACGACCATCGCGACGCGACGTCATCGCGCGCTGATCATCGTGCGCAGCATCGCGCTGTTGCTTGGCATCGTCGGCGCCATCGCGTTGTGCCAGCAGGTGGGCCTGATGATCGCGATGCAGGACCTCATGGGCTGGACAGTGATGTGGGAGGACGGCAGCTGGTTCGCGCGGGCCCTGGCGTTTCTCGTGCCGGCCCTGCTGCTGTATCTGTTCGACCGCCGCATCGTGCGCTGGTTGATTCCCGTGCAACGCCGCGAATGCCACGAGTGCGGCTATCCGCTGCACGGTCTGCACGGGGCCACCACGCGCTGTCCGGAGTGCGGGACGACGATCGCCTCCGCGCCCTCTGACCAGACCGCCGCGCGGAAGTGAGCAACGCACGCATGCCGCGCTACCGGATCACCATCGCCTACGACGGCACGGACTTCCACGGCTGGCAGCGGCAGCATGAAATCGACCAAAGCGCACCGACTCCTGTCGGTGCGACCGAAGGCGAAGCCGAAGCCGCAATCGACTCGCCGCCTGAACGGCGCCCGCTGCGCACCGTGCAGCACGTCGTTGAGCACGCTGTGCGTGAAGTCGTTCGCGAGCCGGTGACGGTGCTCGGGGCGTCGCGCACCGATGCCGGCGTGCACGCCCGCGGCCAGGTCGCGGCCTTCACCACCACGCGCGAGATTCCGGTCGAGAAGCTGCCGCGCGCCATCACCTCGCGTCTGCCCGCGGATGTGGTCGTGACGAAGGCGGAACTGGTCTCCGACGAATTCGATCCCATCCGCGACGCCATCGCCAAGGGTTATCGCTACCGCATCGCGCATTCGTGCACCACGGATCGGCGCCCGGTGTTCGATCGCGACTTCGTGACGTGGACGGCGTACCGCCTCGACGCCGAGCGCATGAACGAGGCCGCGCGGTTACTGATCGGCGAGCATGACTTTGCGAGTTTCACGCGCGTCGCCCACGGCCGGGAGAGCACCGTGCGCACCATCTACCAGTGCAAGGTCGATGTGCATCCGCGCTCCAGGCGCCGCTGCGACATCGAGGTCGTCGGCAACGGCTTCCTTTACAACATGGTGCGCATCATCGCCGGCACGCTGCTGGAGGTCGGCCGCGGCGCGATCGAGCCCGAATCAATTCCAGCAATGCTCGCTGCGAAGGATCGCAGCGCGGCCGGGCCGACGCTGCCGCCCAACGGCCTGTGCCTGCTGTGGATCAGGTACCCTGATTCGCCGGCGGCGGCGCCGGAGCCGCAGTCTGCCCCTCCTGCATGAGCCACTGCTCGGCTTCGGCGACCGTTTCGAAAGCGCGCACGTTCATGCCGCGGTTGACCGCGACGTCCTCCACGAACTTCGTGTCCTCGAAGGCGTGCTCGGGATTCGTGTCCACGTACGCGATTTTCCGGACGATCAAGCGCGAGCGCACGCTGCCTTCGCTGGCGATGCGGAACATCGGGAGCGTACCCAGCGTCGGTCCGCGCAGGTTCTCCTCGACCAGGATCGTTGGGCATTGGCGAGCGATGCACGTGTCGTGGACCTTCTGCAGGTAGCCGCGGACGCTGGCTTCGCTGTTCTCGCCTGTGACCTTGAAATGCAGGTAGCCGGGCCGTTCGATGATCGAAAGCGTGAATGTCATGTGCGAGAACAATAGTGCGCGACGCTCGGCGGTTCCGGCAGGCTCGCTACTTGAACGAGAGCCAGACGATGAACACGAACATCACCGCCGCGGGCAAGCCGCCGAGGCCCGCGCCGATCCACGCCCTGCCCGCCGCTGTCAGCCAGATGCCGCCCACGAGCGTGAGCAGTCCCGCAACGGCGATCGCCAGCATCCACATCTTGATCGCATGCAGCTGCGAAGGCGAGGAGTTGGGCGCGCACGCCATGCAGAACGTCAGCATCATCAGCCAGCCGAACACTCCCGCCACAATGGCGGCGATAGCACAGAACATTGCCAGCATGGTTCTCTCCTGTTCGCTGAGCCCCGGTGAATCATGAAACGGTGGAACCGGCAATGACCTGCCGCGAATAGTCGGCTGCCCGCTGCAGGTACTCCTCGACAGCCATCTCGCGCTCCTCGCCAGCTGCGATGATGAACGCGTGCAGCATCGCCTGCGAAAGCACGTGAAACGCGCGCCCGGGCTCGATGCCTGCGCTGAGGAGGCTCTGCATCAGGTCGCGTATGCCCGCGGGCTCATCGGTTTCCAGGGTTTTTTCCGTGGCCGCGTCCATCGCGATATGCAGCATGAGGTTCTCGCCATCCACCTCCATCGGGCATGATGGGTTGGCGGCGAAGCGATCGAGGTGCTCGTGCATGTCATCGTGCATGAGCATGAACTTCTGCATGCGCGCCAGGTCCGCATCGGCGGGCGACTGGCCGGCCTTGGCCTGCATCCAGAGTGAAACGAAGACGTCGCGGGTGATTTCGGGCATGTGGGTGGTTCCTGCACTGGAAACGACAACGGCGATCGACAGGCGCAAAGCGGCGGCGAACAAGGGCCGGCAGTTCGCCCGTACACTCGGTGCCGCATGCGCATCATGCACATTTCAACGCGCCTGATCCTCGGCGGATCGCAGGAGAATACCGTCCTCTCCTGCGAGGGCCAGGCGGCTGCCGGGCACGATGTGGCGCTGGTCTTCGGCCCGATCTACGGCCCGGAAGGCTCGTTGCTGGATCGCGTCAAGCGCTTTCGCACCGATGATGGCCGGGCCGTCGAGGCCATCGAAACGCCCAACCTTACGCGCGAACTGCACCCGCTCAAGGATCCGCGCTGCGTGCGCGATCTTCGTCGGCTGATTCGCGACTGGAAGCCCGACGTCGTGCACACGCATTCGTCCAAGGCCGGGATACTCGGCCGAATGGCGGCGTGGAAGGAGCATGTCAGGTGCGTCATGCACACCATTCACGGCCCGCCCTTTCATGCCTTCGAGAAGGCCTGGCGCAACGCGGTCTACGTGCGCTCGGAGCGGTTCGCGGCGAAGCGCTGTCACGTCATCGGCGCGGTGGCGCAGGCCATGCGCGATCAGTTCGTCGCCAGGCGCATCGGCCGGGAGCAGCAGTACGTCATCGTCTACAGCGGCATGGAGGTCGAGCCGTTCCTCAAGGCGCCGGAGTTGCGCGAGTCCATGCGTGCCAGACTCGGATTCAAGCCGGGCGAATTCGTCATTGGCACCGTCGCGCGACTGGCGGAGAACAAGGGCCACGATGATCTGCTCGAGGCTCTCGCTGACAGATCGAAGGCTGATTCGCGGGTTCGACTGCTCTGGGTCGGCGATGGCTGGTGGCGCCAGCGCCTCATGCAGCACGCCGCCCGGCTCGGCCTGCAGGATCGCATCGTCACCACCGGCCTTGTGCCGCCCGAGCAGGTCGCCCCGCACATGGCCGCGATGGACCTGCTCGTGCACCCCAGTTATCGCGAGGGCCTGCCGCGCACCGTGACGCAGGGAATGCTCGCGGGGCTGCCGGTGGTGGCCAACGACGTCGATGGCACGCGCGAAGTGTGCATCGACCGCCAGACCGGCCTGCTGGTGCAGCCAGAGGACGTGCGCGGCCTGCACGATGCGATCGCGTGGATGATGGAGCATCCCGACGAGCGGGCGGCGCTGGCCGCGGCCGGCCGCGCGATGTGCCGCACGCGCTTCGCCGCGCAAACGATGGTCGATCACCTGCTGAAGATCTACCGGGCGTGCCTCAGTGGCGAGCGCGACTTCCGGCACGTGCAGCCTTGATCCACGGCTGCACGGATGGACATCAATGAACAGCCATGGATAATCGCGTGATCCGATGATGTGGCTCGTCTCGCGTCAACGCTTGAGTTTTCGCGCCCGCCTTCTCACGGCGGCGCTGGCCCTCGCATGCGCACTGGTGCCGCGTGCAACGCTTCCGGCGCAGACCATTGAACTCACGCGCGACATCGAGGCACCGGCCCTCGTTCAGCCGACGCTGGCAGCGACCATCGTTGGAGTGCTGGAGAAGGAAGCCGGCGAACTGCGCGGCGAAGCCGACACCGCCGGCGATGCCACGGCGCGAGCCGTGCTGTTGACGCGGGCCAACCTCCGACTCCTTGCTGCGGAACTGCTGGCCGCTGGTGATCGGGCCGGGGCCACGGGCAGCGGCGATGTGGTGCGCGGTCTCAAACTCGCTGTCACTCGCGATGCCTTCGATCAGGCGCTGGCCGCACGGGCCGCGCCGGGGCCGGACGGCACGCCTGCACCATCAAACGCGCTGGATGCGCTCGCCTCGTTCAATCACGGCTTTGAGGCTCACGTGCAGCGAGGCGAAGCTGCGGCTGCGCCCGCTTCCTCACCCGGCAGCGATTGGCTGGCGGGGTTGCTCGTTCGCCTCACGGCTGTCGTGGCCGATCCCGACGGCAAGCCGTTGCAATCGCACTGGATCGCGCCACCGGCCAATGCCGCGGCGGCGACGCAGCCGATCGAATCCACGCCTTTGGCGCTCCTACGCCGTCGCGCCGACGCGACCTCGGTCAGCGAGCCGACGCGGGCCAACCTGCTGAGCATCCTCGATTTTCTGGAGCGCGGCCGACAGTTTCCCGAACTCGCGGGCCGCATCGGCGATTACCAGCGCATCGTCAGTGTGTTTCTCGACACCAGCGACACCATCGCCGTGGCCGACTGGCTGACTGAGGCGCAGCGCGGCGCGATGCAAGAGCAGGTGTCGGCGGCCGTCGAAGCCTTTCTCGATCCGCAGCGCCGGCCGAGTGTGATCGAAGCCGCCGAGCGCCTCGATGCGTGGCGCCGCTTCCTGGCAGCGGCCTCCGGCCTCGAAGATGACAACGTCGAGACCAAGACCATTCGCAGCGTGTTCGCGGCCCTGGAGACCGCCGACCAGCAGGCCGCCGACCAGCGCGACGCCGTGCGCATCCTCACGCAGACCACCATGGTGCTGGAGCGCATGGTCGAGGCGCGCAACGAGCGGCCCGAAGGCCTGACGCGCGAATTGCGCATCGTGCAGCGCGACCTTCTTCGCGACTACCGCGAGACCGAGGCGAAGGTGCTCAAGGAACTCGCGGCCGGCGCGCTGGCGCACGGCTCCCTTGCCGATCCTGGCCTCTCCTCGCTTCTGGCCGATCATCGTGAGCGCGTCGAGGACTTGCGGCGGCTGCGCCGCCTGCCGGAGTGGATCGCCGCGATCAGCCGCATCTATCCTCCGGCTGCCAAGGACTTCGAGATCAACATGCGCAAGCGGGCCCAGTCGCTGCTCGAGCCGACCAAACAGCCCGATGCGCGGCTGGCGATGAACCGCTTCGAGCAGGAATTGGCGCTGTTCGAGCGCCTGCCTGCCGAGCAGGCCTTGCAGGAGAATCGCCCGGCGGCGGGTGAACTCACCGGCGGCCTGCAGGCGCCCATGCTCGCGCTGATTACTGAGAAGCGCCGCGCCTGGGTCGACGACTGGAGCCGGGCCGAACAGTCGCCCGAGCCGGCGAAGGTCATGGGGCTGCTGCATCGCCTGATGCAGAGCCTGCGCGACGCCGCCGCGCTGGTCGAAGTGAAGCCGGCGATCCTCAACCGCTGGCCGGCGTGGCAGTTGAGCGAGACGGTGATCGAGGCCGGCCAGAGCGATGTCGCCACGCGCCTGCGATTGGCGTGCGCAGCCGCGACCAGCGGCGACTTTGCCGCCCTCGCCGAGCAGGTCGATCGCATCGACCGCGAATCGCCCGTAACGAAGGTGGCCGGCAGGTTGATGTCGCGCCTGGGCAACGACCTGAGCGAGCGGCCGGGCGGCGCGGAAGGCGTCATCGCGCAACTGACGCGGGCTCCGCCCGGCGATGCGTACTTCATCCGGTGGAAGGACGACATCGCGCGGCTGTGCCGGTACGCAGCCGAGGCGGCCGCAGCCCGCGATGCCGGCAACGCCACCGTCGCACGCGAATGCGACGAGTACATCAACGCGCTGGCGAAGCGGCTGCTGGAACAATGAGTGACGATGCACGAGTGGACGCTCGGCGTTGAGTTTCGCGAGCGGCTAGGATGCCCCGCCATGGATACTCCCGCACCCGCCGCAGCGCCCACGACGCACAAGCCGTTCAAGCCGCAGATCGTCTACGACGACTTCGCCAAACTCGACCTGCGCGTCGCCACGGTGATGGCCGCCGAATTCCATCCCAATGCCGATCGCCTGCTCAAGGTGCAACTGGATGACGGCACGCCGGAGGGCCGGCAGGTGTGCGCGGGCATCCGCCAGTGGTACGACCCGACGACGCTGGTGGGCAAGCAGGTGATCATCGTGGCCAATCTCGAGGCGCGGAAGATCCGCGGCGAGATCAGCCAGGGCATGATCCTCGCCGCCAGCGACCTGAAGGAAGGCGGCGGCGGAACGGATGACTCCGGCGGCCGCGAGGTCATCGTCCTCACGCTTGACAGACCCGCCAAGCCCGGCTCAACGGTCAGTTGAGTTCGAATCATCGTGTGGTGGGGCTCATGCAACGCCGCGCTTCCGCATCTCGCGCTGGATGTCGTTGATCAGTCGCGCCAGGTCCGGATCGGAGCCGTACATGTCGAATTCGCGCGTGGCGATCAGGCCCATGCTCAAGGGGCCGGGCGGCGATTCGACTCGCTCGCCGCGCAGCGTGCCGCGACACCAGCGCAGTTGCCGGGCGATGGAGGCAGCCTGCTCCCAGCCGGCGTCGGCCATTGGCTGGACGATGACCAGCACGCTGTCAATCGCGCCGATGACCGCGTCGTTGTCGCCCTGTGTCAACACGCGAGGCGACTGGAGCGGCGCAGCATCGACGTCCGGCGCGTCTTCCAGCATGAACGCCAGTTCCGGATCGATGTCGTTGCGAACCGGTGGCGGCCCCCAGCCCGGCGGCTTCGGTTCTGCAGCGCGCCCGGCGATGTTCACCCACAGGCCGTGACGCTGCCGCAGCTCGGCCACGATGCGCTCCAGAATCGTCTCCCGTTCGGAGTCATCGATCGGCTCTCTCATCGCGTACGACGGCTCCGAACGGCCATGAGCGCCCGTGTGATCCCAGCATGTGAGCGTGTCGGGCCACAGCCACCAGTCGTCGCGCGAGTCGCTTTCCAGGCGCATCGATGTCGAGCGCCTGGGCTCGATGTACCGCAGGCGCTGTTTGTGCATGAGCACGTCAATCGTGAAGTCGGAGGTCATCGTGAGCATGCTCTCCCACACACGCGATCCGCGCGGCGCAGGCGCAACGGAACTTGGCACTCATGCTGGAGCAACAAGGCCACGCCCGATCCGGTTCGAGTCGATTGCTGCTCAGTTCACCGCGGCCGTCTTGGTAGGCTCGGCGGGAGCAGTCTTGCCGTCGGTCTGCTCCTCCTCCGCGCGCTTCATCGCGAAGCCGTTGCGCTTGGCCAGCACGTCGTAGGCGAACGCCTTCTCCACGGTGTTCTCGTCCTTGGTTTCCTCGCGCGAGACCAGTTGCTGGATCGCGCCCATGCTCGCCAGGCGATCGAACGACTGTCGCGTCAGCGGCTGCTGCGCCGTCACCTCGACCAGCAGCACCGCCAGTTTGTCGTCAGAGGCCACGGCGAAGATGCGCTGCTCGGGCGTCAACTGATCGGCCGGCTTGTCCTGCGGGAGAGCCATCGCGCGATCGATGATCGCCTCGGCGACCTTGCGATCGTCGCCGATCACCGGCAGCGTCGCGGGCTGCGGAGTCAGCGGCATGCGGTACTGGGCCATCATCTGAATCCAGTACTCGCTCCAGAGGTACACGCCGGCCGGAGCCTGCACCACCGTGCTGTTCTCGAGCGCTGTCTGCAGGAGGCCGCTCGACCGGGCCTTGCTCTCGAGTTCAGCCAGCGAGCCCTTGATGCGCTGGTAGTCGGCCTGGCGCTTGAGATCCTTGACCACCTGATCGCGCACTTCATCCACCGAGTTCGGGACGCGCGACGCGTCGGCGTCGGTGACGCGGAACAGATACAGATTGCCCTGGGCATCCTTCACCGGCGGACCGGCCACGCCCTTCTGCACGATGATCGTGCTCGATCCTCCCAGCTCATGCGTGGCGTTGACCAGATCGGCGAGCGACACCGGCGTGTTGCCGACCTTGTCGCTGGTCGCCGTGCCGATGCCCGGCAGCTGCGGAATGTCCTCAGGCTTGAGCCACGTGTCGCCGCGCGCGGTGTACGCCGGCAAGTCGATGCCGAAGCGGCTGCGCAGTTCCTCGGCCAGTTGCGGCAGTGGCTTCTGCCGCGTCGCCCATTCCTCGGGCAATACGAGATACCCCTCCTTCTCGGGCAGGCTGCGCAGAGCCATACGAAGCGTGTCGCTGGCGAACTTCGAGATGTCCTCGAGTTTGGTCTTGGTCAACTGGTTGACCAGATCGTTCTTGACGACATCGGGAATCGCCGCGGCCGAGCCGTCAGAGGGATACGGGTTCTGCGGGAACTTCGTCGAGTTGCGCTTCCAGTGCAGGCGCTGCTGCACGCCATCCATCTCCGGCGAGTTCTCCACGACCTTGCGCACCGAGTCCGCGGAGACCGTCATCCACTCGATCTTGACGCGATTGGGCAGCTTGTAGCCGAAACCGAACTCGCCCGTGCCGGGGAGTTTGTCGGCGTACTTGTCCATGTGTTCCTTGATCTGCTGCTCGGTCAGTTGCAGATCCGACTTCTCCGCATCCGGCTGCACCACCACCATGCGCGCGCTGACCATGTGCAGCAGGCGCTCGGCTTCGGAACGCAGGCGGCGGTCGGAGTACAGGTCGCCTGTGCTGTAGAGATTGATCAGTTGCGCCACCCCGCCGTAGTGCGCCTGGGCCCGCGTGATGATGTTGGGGTCGCGCTCGTCCGCGGCCGCCATCAGGTTCATCATCTGCTCGTTGGTCACCTCGCGCATGTCGAGCACGGGCACCACGCCGGCTTGCTGGGCCTCGCGCACCAGCAGGAACCAGTGCTCAGGCGATTTGATCTCGCCCAAGCCGGGGAAGGTGGGCGCCCGGCCGTTGTTGAGCCGCTCGAGCACGCGCAATTCGCGCTGATAACGATCCCATTCCAGGGCCGAGATCTTCTCGCCATCGCCCACGGTCGCGACGGTGCCGCTCCGCGCCCCGGCCGCCTGCGAGAAGCGGCTGAACGCCTGCGGGATCAGGAAGGTGATCATCAGCAGCACGCCGAAGATCGCCAGCAACATCTTGTTGTACTTACGCAGGAACTTGAACATGGTGTTGACTCAGGCACCGGGCAAAAGGCAATAGGCACTAGCGCGACCGCATGGGCCAAAGCACTAGTGCCTACTGCCTGATGCCTAGTGCCTGTTCGCGACTAGCGATAGAACTCGACGATCAGGTTCGTGTTCACGTCGAAGGGCACTTGGTCGGGCGTAGGCCGCGCCAGCACCTTGATCGTCAGTTCCGCGGGGTTCACGTCCATCCAGCCCGGCACCACGTGCCCGGCCATTGATTCCATGTTCTCTCGCGCGACCTTGTGGATGCCCTCGCCTTCCTTGCCGGCGAGCGTCACCACGTCGCCCGGCTCGCACGCGGAGCTGGGCCGATCGACCTTCTTGCCGTTCACCAGCACGTGGCCGTGCACCACCATCTGGCGCGATGCCCAGATCGTGCGCGTCAAGCCGGCCCGGCGAATGACGTTGTCCAGCCGCTGCTCAAGCAGGGCCATCAGCGCCTCGCCCGTGTTGCCCTTGCCGCGCGATGCCTCTTCGATGTACCGCCGGAACTGCCGCTCCAGCACGCTGTAGTGATAGCGAAGCTTCTGCTTCTCGTTCTGGCGGATGCCGTAGTCCTTGAGCCGGCGGCCGCGATAGCCATGCATGCCGGGCGTGGTCAGCTGCCGCTTGGCGGTGTGCTTGGGGACGTCGGCAATGGGCACGCCGACGCGACGGGACAACTTGACCTTGGGGCCGAGATAGCGGGCCATGAACGCAGAAACCTCGCAACGAACAGTGAATTGTGGCGGCACGGGCGACGCCGATCGACACACGATCTCGATCAGCCCCGTCAAACCCCGCCCGAATCGCTGAGATAAGGGGGGGCCGGCCGGAAAGTGGCAAGATCAGTAGTTTCGCAGGGTCAGCGCCGCCAGTCAAGCGAACGGTGGCTCACCCGCCAACATCCCATGGAGCAAAGCCTGGCTAGCGCCGTTTTACGGCATCGGCCCGCCGGTGCCGGGCTTGGCGTAGCCGCGGCTGGCGTCATCCAGCACCAGCACCCAGTCCTGGCCGCTGGAGGGCGTGGTGAAGCTGCGGAAGCCGCCGTTGCTCAGTCGCGCGAACGCGCCGGCGTTGCGCACCTTGCCGTTGCGCGGGTCGTACCACCACGCCTTGATCTGCGAGCCGGCCATGCTCGTCACCAGGTTGACCGTGAAGGTCTTGTTTTTCTTGGGCACGTACACCATGGCCCAGCGCTTCTGGGCATCGCGCTGGGCGATCATGCGATCGGGCACATTGCCGGCCCAGGTCGTGAGCATGTTCTGGTCGGGAATGCGCTTGAGCATGGGGCGCGATTCGATGAGGCGGCGAAGCAGCCGCATATCGCTAGCGCCGGGACGGCTGAGAGCATCGGACCAGAGAGTGGTGTCGCCGTACGACGCGTCATCGTTGCCGCCGCGGTATGTGAGAGCGACGGGAATGGTGCCGTAGGTGTGACCCATGCCGCCGGCGAAGACGGACCAGTATGCGCGGCGTCGCACGCCGAAGGCGTTCCAGCCGGTGAGGCCTTCGTAGTGGGCCTCGCCATCGATGACGGGCTTGACGGGCGTGAGGTTGTAGTCGTCGTAGACGAGGTTGAAGTTGTCGGCGCCGGGGCCGAAGTCGCCGCTCTGGCTCGACTGAATCATGTTGAACGACAGCCAGCCGGAGTTGTGGAACATGCTGGAGGACGACTGGCGGCCATCCTGGTACGAGGCGTGGATGGTGATGAGGTGGTTCCCGCCGCTGCCGTTCTTCAGGCCGTTGCCCAGCGCATTCCAGACGTTGCGGATGTCATTGGAGGTCCCGAGGATGTTGTACTCGCCCGCGACGATCCAGATGACGTTGTCGTTGTAGCGGTAACGATTGCCGAGCCAGTTGCCGAAGTCGTTGGCGCGGGCTTCCTTCTGCGCCTGGCTGGAGCCGAACTGGTCGATGATGTCGCCCCACGCCGCGACGAGGGCGATGTACAGGCCGCGCTGCTCGGCGGCGTTGACGATGTAGTCGATGTGGTTGAACCAGCCGGCGGGATGGCTGTCGGGGTTGGTGTTGGAATCGCCGTAGAAGTTCCGGGATTCGATGCTGGCATCGCCGGTGAGCAGGACGGGCCCTTGGATGACGTTAAAGCCGCGCGCGGCGCGGTCGTCCAGGTAGTGATCGATGTCTTCGCGCGAGAGTTTGAAGAGGCGCCAGGCGGTATCGCCGGTCCAGAAGAACGGCGTGCCATCAGCCTTGATCAGATGGCGGCCGTTGCCCGAGACGCGCAGCGGTTGCACGGCGGAGGTGACGGTGGCGAACGCCAGGGCCAGGGCGCAGGCTGCGATGAAGGTGAGGAATCCAAGCCGGCTGCGTTCATGGCGCATGTTGACGATCTCCTTCCGCTTCCGAGGTTCGGACCGCTTCACAGGCACGGAATCGCACATGCCCCCGAAAGCGAGCGGGCCGGGCGACACGTGGTCCGAATCGCCGGCAGGAGGCGGTGGCGTGCCGCTGGCCTGCCTGTGCGTGCCTCGGGATTGCCGAGGCGAATCGTTGCTGGCGGGCGGCGGTGGCTGTTGGCCGCTGCGCGAGCCTGATCGTGGACTCGTCCGTAAGAGAGAACCGAGGCCCTCGATCCGTGAGGGGAGATGTCATTAGGTCTATCAGTTCGCAGCGGTCAACAGGCGATCGCCGCAGAAGCGTGAAATCCGGGATTTGAGGTCGCGGAATCAGAACTTGAGCCCATGTCGATGTCATCGACGGACAATGCGCCGCGGATCAGCGAAAGGGCTAAGGCCTCGCGCGAGAATGTGCGCTATGCGCGGGCATGTGAAGTTATGCACGAAGCGTTGACGGCGAGGCGCGTGCGTGTACGCGCGGCGCGCCTGGCGGGGAGCCATGTGAAGGTGTACCGGTCGTGCGGACGCAACTCGTCAGACCCCGGTGTGGTTCGAATCAATACGCGCGCACGTCGCACGCGCCGCGCCAGTTGAGGAACGAGCGGTTGAGCACGCGGTATCCGCCGGGCGTCGGATAGCGCCCGGTGAAGTACCAGTCGCCCGAGTGATCGGGCATGGCGCTGCGCAGGCCTTCCACACTCTGGTAAATGACCTCGATCGGCCCTTGCCAGGGGATGTTGCGCGGCCGAACAAGTTGCGCCACCTTCGCCGAGATTTCATCCAGTGTGAAGCGGCTGTAGATCTTCGCGACGTGATCGACCATTTGCTCCGCGGGCTTGCCTTCCTGTTCGATGCACAGCCGCTCCACCTCGTGCAGCAGGTTCATCTCGTTGCGATCTTGCAACAGTGCCACGGCCGCCTCGAAGGCGATGAAGCGCCCCAACTGGCTCATGTCGATGCCATAGCAATCCGGATACATGATGGGCGGCGCGCTGGAGCAGACGATGATGCGGGCCGGATTCAAGCGCGAAAGGATCGTGATGATGGACTCGCGTAAGGTGGTCCCGCGCACGATGGAATCGTCGAGCACCACCAGGGCATCATCGGGCTTCACCACGCCGCGCGTGATGTCGTAGATGTGCATCACCAAGTCGCGCCGGGCGGCGTCGTGGGTGATGAACGTGCGCAGGCGCTGATCCTTGTGCGCGATCTTCTCGGCCCGCAGGCGGCCGTTCATCATGCGTTCGAGGTCGTGGCGCTTCACGCCGCCGTTCTGGATGCGCTTCCACAGTTCCTCGGCATGCTGCTCGCGCGTGAGTTCATCCAATCGCTCCACCAGGCCCATGTACGCGGCTTCGGCGGTGTTGGGGATGTAGCTGAAGACAGCCTTCTCGGTCGAGCCGCCCAGCGTCTGCAGCACGCGCGGCGCGAGGTTGCGGCCCAGGCGCTTGCGCTCCTGGTAAATGTCCGGATCGTTGCCGCGGCTGAAATAGATGCGCTCGAAGGTGCACTGCCGCAGCGGCAGGGAATCGGTGAACTGCACCTGCTCAGGATCGCCATGCCGCTTCATCACCAGCGCGTGCCCCGGCTTGATGGGCTGGATGGAGCCGGGTTCGAGGTTGAAGACGTTGGCCAGCGCGGCGCGCTCGGAGGCGACGGCGACGACTTCATCATCGGCGTGGAAGAACGCCGGGCGGATGCCGGCCGGATCGCGGCAGGCGAAAGCGTCGCCGTTGCCCAGCAGGGCCGCGAAGACGTACCCGCCGTCCCAGCCCCGCGAGGCCTTGTGCAGAATGCGGCCGATGTCGAGGTCGCGCGAGATGGCCTCGGCCAGTTCGCGCCCGTCCAGCCGCCACAGGCTTTCGGGCCCCATCGTCGCGTGCAGGTGATCGTGCTCGCGATCGAGGAACCAGCCGATGCGCTCGAGGATGACGTTGGTGTCCGACTCGCCGACGGGATTCAGGCCGTACTCGATGAGCTGCTCGAAGAGTTCCTTCGAGTTGGTCATGTTGAAGTTGCCGGCGATAGCGAGATTGCGGCTGGCCGTGTTGTTGGTGCGGACGAAGGGATGGCAATTGCACCCGGTGTTGCCCGCGTACGTGCCGTAGCGCAGGTGGCCCAGGTAGAGCTCGCCGACATAGCGGTGGCGGCGCTTCACCGCCAGATCGCCGTTGTCGTCGATCGCAACAATCCCGCCGTCGCTTTTGCGCTTGAGTCCGCTGGCGTCGCGCGCCTTCGCAGGCTGCTTGATGTCGCGCATGACGCGGTCGAAGATGTGTTCGAGCGCGTTGTGTTCGTCCGAACGAATCCGCCGCAGATAGGTCTCTCCCGGCGGCATGTCGAACTTGACCATCGCCAGGCCGGCCCCGTCCTGCCCGCGGTTGTGCTGCTTCTCCATGAGCAGGTACAGGCGCCGCAAGCCCCAGGCGGCGTCGCCATAGCGTTCATGAAAGTACGACAGCGGCTTGCGCAACCGGACCAGGGCCAGGCCGCATTCGTGACGGAGAAAGTCGCTCATCGAGGGACCGGAAGGGTATGCGGCGATCGCGTTCGCAGCAATTGCACTGCTCGCGAATCGCGCGCGATTCGACGCAGGCTGTCAATTACCACGGCCCGCTCAGGCCGGCGCACGTGTTGGCACTGGCGCGCCGCATTCAGTGCAGACATCGCTGCTGGCTATGGGATATCCGCAGTGCACGCATTGGCCGCGCCGCAACCGGATGTGCGCCCGCACCGCTCGCGGCAGTCGAAGCAGGATCCAGAACGCCAACGCGTAGATCAGCGTGCTTGCCAGGAACTCCGGCCAGACGGGCGACAGAGGCAACGCGCGAGTGAGCCCGTAGCCTTCGGAGATTCCATCAATGTACTGCCGGAGCCAGAAGGGGAGCGGTATCGCGGGCGCTCGATCAATGCGTTCGGCTCTGGCGTGTTGCCGCACAATCATTGTGCGCGACTGCATCGCAAGCACAGGCCAGCCGCTGCGCACGCTTGTGAGGCTGTACTGCGCCATCTGGCGCATCGCACCGTGAGGCCCACGGTCATCACCAATGGCCGTATTGCCGACATCAATCCGCAGGCCCCTGCCGATCCTTGCGTAAAGGAATGTGGGTTGCGGCCAATCCGCCGGCACATGGACCGGCCATTCCAGCAACTCGTCATGTGCCCAGCGCATTCCGCCGCTCTCGGTCCTCTCGGGGGTTGCGGAACCCAGCATGCACAAGACCCAGGCAACGACGACGGTCGTGAGCGCCCCCAGCAGCAGGAAGAGCGCAATTGTGCGAACCTGTCGCTGCCGTCTCGGGCGAAGCGCCGTCATGTGCGAATTGTAGAGGTGTGGCGAGGTGACCGTGAGCCATCACCTTCACGCGCGCGTCTGGCACATCCGTGGTCGCCACTCGTACTCAATTCGACCGCGGAAGCGCGTACACGCCCAGCATGCACAGCCCCGCCACCAGCCACATCACGATCAGCGATGAAACAAAGATGGGAAACACGCACATGACCACGCCAGCGCCCAGGCACTTGGGTTCCTCGGCCTTGCGGCCGTAGATGAACAGGGCTGTACCGATCAGTCCAATCAATGCCGCCGACACGAACGCCCAGGGGTTGCCGAAATCCATGCGACACCGCCTTTCACAACCAGCCATCGGCAGCAATCCGTCGGCATTTGGGTCGTTTCATATCAGCCGACGTGCGGAGGCGAATGCGCGTTCCACGGCCGACGGCACTCCCTATAATCTCCGCCCCGATACCGTCATTACGCAGGAGAATCGCTGATCATGCAGACCGCTTCCTTCGCCGCGCCCCGTCGCCTTCGCTCGCTCGCGATGGCCTTTGCTGCCTTGCTTTGCGCCGGACTCGGCGCGATCGCCCAGGAGCAGAAGCCCGCCCAGCCTCCGGGCTCGGCGCCCGCGGCCAACACCGAGGACCAGGCCTACGCACTGATCTCCACCAGCAAAGGCGACATCGCGCTGGAGTTGTATCGCAAATACGCGCCCATCAGCGTCGAGAACTTCCTGAAGTATGTGGATGCCGGCTACTACGAGCACACCGTCTTCCATCGCGTGATGCCCACGTTCATGATCCAGGGCGGCGGCTACACGGCCGACATCACCCCCAAGCCCGGCACGCTGCCGGCGATCAAGAACGAATGGCAGAACGGGCTGTCGAACCGTCGCGGCACGGTGGCGATGGCGCGCCTCGGCGGGCAGGCCGACTCGGCCACCTCGCAGTTCTTCATCAACGTCGTGGACAACGCCTTCCTCGATGAGCCGCGCGACGGCGCGGGGTACGCGGTCTTCGGCCAGGTGATCGCGGGCATGAAGGTCGTCGACGCCATCCGCGTCGTTCCCACTGGCTCCAAGAGCGGTATGGGCGATGTGCCCAACGAAACCGTCGAGATCAAGACAGTTAAGCGTCTCACGCATGACGAGGCGCTGGCGCTGGCCAAGGCGGAGAAGGCGGCAGCCGGCAAGCAGCCTTCGCAGGAGACGGCGCCACCGACAGATCCGGTAAAGTGATCGCGCGTCGGCATCGCTGATCAGATGGCGCGCTGGCAGCCGGCAGCCCCGCTCAAGTCACTGCTTGACGAAGGTCATGCCGAAGGGCCCACCCTCCAGCCGGTCGCCGTTGCGCGTCAGCACCATGGGCTCGCCGGTGACGGTGAGGATCACCTTGTCGCCGTCGAGCGAGTACTCGGCCTGCATGGTGGGCGCGGGGTAGATGGTGATGTAGGCGTTACTGCCGCTGAACTCGATTCGCCCGCCGCCCTGGGCCTCATAGGTCCCCGACATCCGGTTGCAGCCACGCAGGCTCAGGGCCGCCACGAGCAGTGCGACGAGGAAGGCGCCTCTGGTCAGCAGACTCCGGTTGATCGTCTGGCGCGCTGCCATGGAAGGGCCCCTGAAGGCACCTGGAATCCCGTTCGTGGCCGCCGTTAGACTGGGCATCGAAAGAGGATGCGGAAACGGCGTCGAAGTCCGCAGCCTCGCGCTCGTTCCCCGACTTGGAATCCGGTCATGCCTGAGGCCCTCCCGGACGGCCCAAATCGCGACGTCGCGCCTGGAAGCGCCCGCGCCAATGTGACGGAGCACTTCTATGCGGAACTGCGCCGCATCGCCGAGCGCATCTTCGCATCGGAACGGGGCAACCACACCCTGCAGCCGACGGCCGTGGTGAACGAGGCATGCCTTCGCCTGATGGCCGGCGGGCTGCCGGCGATTCCAAGGGCCGAACAACTGGCCATCGCCGGCCGCGTTCTGAAGCAGGTGCTGGTGGATCATGCGCGCTCGCGCAGCGCCCAGAAGCGCGGCGGTGGCAGGAGCGGCGGCAACGGTCAGTCGCTGAGATTGGACCTCGAGCACGATGTCCTCGCCGAGAGCGCCACGCAGATTGATTTCGACGCCGTTCATCGCGCCATCGATCGCCTGCGGCAACTGAACGATCGCCAGGCCGAGGTCGTCACGCTTCGCATGTTCGGCGGCCTGTCGATGGAGCAGGTGGCGACGGTGCTGGGAGTCTCCAAGCGCAGCGCCGAGGGCGACTGGACCGTGGCCCGGGCGTGGCTGCGGCGCGAATTGGCTGACGCCATGGGGGCGGGCACGCCATGAGCGACCGCGATCTGCACCAGCGCGCCTCGGCCCTGTTCCTGGAGGTTCGGGACCTGCCGCGTGCCGAGCGCGAGCGCCGATTGCTCGCGCTCGAAGTCGAGGATCATCGCCTGCACCGGGAGGTGGATTCGCTGCTCAGGCATGATCACACAATGAACGCGCGAGAGGATGTGATCGCCAGCGGGCCGGATGCCCCCACGCTCGACCGATCGTCGCGGCCACACCAATCGTCAATCGCCAATCGTCAATCGTCAATTCAAGACCTGCCCGAGCGCATCGGCCCGTACCGCGTGATCCAGCGCATCGGCCGGGGCGGCAGCGGGTACGTGCTGCTGGCCGATCAGGATGAGCCTGTGCGACGGCGCGTGGCGATCAAGATCGTCCCACACGCGGCCCTCGATCCCGATTTCGCTGCTCGCTTCGACGTCGAACGCCGCGCCCTGGAGCGCACCGATCATCCCAACATCGCGCGCATCCTCGACGCCGGGCGCACGGCCGACGGCCTGCCGTATCTCGTGATGGATTTCATCGAGGGCGCGCCCATCACCGAGTACTGCCGATCGCATGGGATGGCCCTGAGTCAGCGCATCGAACTCATGCTCGATGTCGCCGACGCCGTGCAGCATGCCCACCAGCGCGGCGTCATCCATCGCGATCTCAAGCCGGCGAACATTCTGGTCAGTGAACACGCCCAGGCAGACGGGCTGAAGCCCGTCTGCCGGCCGAGAGTTCTGGATTTCGGGATCGCCAAGCCGATCCCCGAGATGTGGGGCGCGTCGGATTCGCCACCCACTGGCGGGGTGCCGCTGGGCACGCCGGCTTACATGGCGCCGGAGCAGACCGGAGGAGGCGGTGGCGCACACGCCATCGACACTCGAACCGACGTCTATGCGCTGGGCGCGGTGCTCTACGAACTGGCGTGCGGACGACCGCCCAACGACATCAGCGATGGCGATCCGCTGGAATCGCTGCGCCGCATTCGCGACACGGTTCCGCCTGCCGCCAGCCACGTGCGGCAACGATCGAGTGTATTCGCCGGCGATGATGCGGCGCGTTCGCTGCTCGCTGATCTCGATTGCCTGCTCGCCAAGGCGCTGGAGAAGGATCCGGCGCGGCGCTACGCCACGGTCGCGTCGTTCGCCGAGGATCTGCGGCGACTGCTGGCGGGTGAGGCCATCGAGGCGCGGCCGCCGACGTTGGGTTATCGCGCCGCGCGCTTCACCCAGCGCAATCGCGTGCTGGTCGCGTCGCTGGCACTCGTGCTGCTGGCGACGGTGCTGGGCGTGACTGGCCTGGTCATCGGCCTGATCGAAGCCCGCACGCAGCGCCTTGAGGCGTTGAATCAGACAGACGCCCAGCGCGAGATCAACCGGTTTCTCACGGATGATCTTCTGGCAGCCGCCTCGCCGGAGGAGGCGGGCGCGCAGGTCGGCATCACCGCCCTGGACCTGCTCAATCGAGCCGGCGCGCGCGTGGACGAGCGCTTTCCCACGCGGCCGACGATCGCGGCGAGCATTCACCACACGCTCGGCGTTGCGTACGGCGCATTGGGTGAATTCGACTCGGCGTCAACGCACCTCAAGCGCGCCTTGGCGTTGCGCACGGCTGCCATCGGCCCGAATGCACCCGACACGGTGCGCACCGAAATCGCGACGGCAAGCCTGCTGGCGCGGCGGCAGCAGTTGAAGGAGGCCGAGACGGCGCTGGTTGCCGCCATCTCCCGGGCGCGGCTGATTCTTGGATCAGGCGATCCGGCGCTGTACGCCGCGCTCAACGATCTGGGCATCGTGTATTCCGGACAGGATCGCGGCGAGGAAGCGGTGGCCACGCTGCAGGAGGCGCTGCAGGGGCGCATCCGCCTGCTCGGCCCGCAGGATCCGCAGGTGCTGGTGACGATGAGCAACCTCGCGGACGGCTACGACCGCATCGGCCAGCCCGCGCGCATGCTGGAGATGGAACTGCAGGCGCTGAGTCTGGCGGAGAAACTGGCTGATCCGCCGCGCATGACGCTGCTCGAACTCAACAACAACGTCGGCGCTTCGTACCAAGATCTCAACGACAACGAGATGGCGCGGCCGTATCTGGAGAAGGCTGCAGACATGGCGCGCGGCTTCCTCGGCGAGGAGCATCCGGCGACACTGTCGATCGAGGCCAACCTTGCCGGACTCGAGGCCGAGAGCGGCAACACGCAGAAGGCCCTCGACCTGTTGAACAACGTCATCGCGATTCGCACGCGGCTGCTCGGGCCTGATGCGCACGACACGTTCACGGCCCGCTACGCGTACTGGAACGCGATGTGGCACGGCGGGCGCCTCGACGAGGCAGCGGTGGGATACAAGGGTTTGCTGGCGGATCTCGTTCGCGCGCTGGGCGATGATCACTGGCTCGCGGCCCAGACGCGTGCTGCGCTCGCGTTGGCGCTGCTCAACGGCGGCCGCGTCGATGAGGCGCTTCCCTACGCTGAGAAGGCCGTGAGCCAGTTCACGTCGCTGTATGGCCCGGATCACGCCCGCACGAAGAACGCGAGGCAGACGCTGGAGTCGATCAGGACTGCCCTGGCGAGGAAGTGAAGTCCCGCGGCAGAGCCCGGGGCTCATGTGGCGATGGCGTTGAATTGCGGCTGAATACCGAGTGTGGGGTGCGTTGACGGGCCCGCGCGCCCGGCGAATTCAGTAGCGGTAGTACTCGGGTTTGTACGGCCCTTCCACCGGCACGCCGATGTAGTCGGCCTGATCGGGCGTGAGCGTCGTCAACTTCGCACCGAGTTTCTCCAGGTGCAAGCGGGCCACGTCCTCATCCAGTTTCTTGGGCAGCGTGTAGACCTTCTTCTCGTACTTCACGGCGTTGGCGTGCAGTTCGATCTGCGCGAGCACCTGGTTGGTGAAGGATGAACTCATCACGAACGACGGGTGGCCGGTGGCGCAGCCGAGATTCAGAAGCCGGCCTTCGGCCAGCAGGATGACGCTGTGAGGCTTCACGCCCTTGGCGGGATTGGCGGCGAACTTCCATTCATCGACCTGAGGCTTGATGTTGATGCGCGTGACGCTCGGCCAGCGCTGCAGGCCGGCCATGTCGATCTCGTTGTCGAAGTGGCCGATGTTGCCGACGATCGCGTTGTGCTTCATCTTCGCCATGTGCTCGGCGGTGATGATGTTCTTGTTGCCGGTGGCGGTGACGAAGATGTCGGCAGTCTCCAGCACATCCTCGAGCGTGGCGACCTGGTAGCCGTCCATGCACGCCTGCAGGGCGCAGATGGGATCAATCTCGGTGACGACGACGCGGCACTGCTGGCCGCGCAGCGACTGCGCACAGCCCTTGCCCACGTCGCCATAGCCGAAGACGACAGCAACCTTGCCCGCGAGCATGACGTCGGTCGCCCGCATGATGCCGTCGACCAGAGAGTGGCGGCAGCCGTAGATGTTGTCGAACTTCGACTTGGTGACGGAGTTGTTGACGTTGATCGCGGGAAAGAGCAGCGTCTTGTTGTGCGCCATCTGATAGAGGCGCGTCACGCCGGTCGTGGTCTCCTCGCTGACGCCCCTGATGTCCTTGGCGACAGGCTCCCAGAACTTCGAGTTGGCGTTGTGCAGGTCGCTGAGCAGTTGCAGGACGATGTGGAACTCTTCGCTGTCGGCGGTGGAGGGATCGGGCACTTTGCCGGCGCGATCGAACTCCAGGCCCTTGTGCACAAGAAGAGTCGCGTCGCCGCCGTCATCGAGAATGAGGTTGGGGCCCTTGCCGTCTTCCCAGATGAGGGCCTGCAGCGTGCACCACCAGTACTCGGGCAGCGTCTCGCCCTTCCATGCGAACACCGGCACGCCCGCGGGTTTCTCAATCGTGCCCTTGGGGCCGATGGCGACCGCGGTGGCGGCATGATCCTGCGTCGAGAAGATGTTGCACGAGGCCCAGCGCACCTTCGCGCCCAGATCGACCAGCGTCTCGATCAGCACCGCGGTCTGAATCGTCATGTGCAGGCTGCCGGTGATGCGCGCGCCCTTCAGCGGCTGCTTGCCCTTGTACTGCTCGCGCAACGCCATGAGGCCGGGCATCTCGTGCTCGGCGAGTTCGATCTCCTTGCGGCCGAAACGAACCGTCTCGGGCGAGAGATCGCGCACCTTGAAAGGAAGGTTGGCGAACAGCGGCAAGCCGGTATCCATGAAGGCGCCGGTGGACTTGGACTTGGCGGGTGCGGCAGCCGTCGCGGTGCTCACGTTCGTGGTCTCCAACTCAGGGAATAGATCACATCTTCGAAGGGATGCCAGCCGATGGGCAGCTGATTCATCCGTTCATCCGGATACATGGTACAACGGTCTGAACCCCTTGGCAAGTCGAGGTGAGGTCAGAATAACCACATAAATCGCCGCAGATGCCGGACACGAGCAAGAACGCTTAGGAATGCCTGAATATCGCGCATGTTCCCAGCATGTTCATGCATGATCAATACATTGCGATATGGATGTCTTGCCCGATTCGCAGCGGCTGGGCACACGTGCGCGGCCATCCAAACAGGTCATAGCGCGCGGGCATGTGCCGCCGCAACCGCTGCCAGCGGCGAAAGGATCGCCTGGCACGTTGGCTGGCGTGATCATTCTCAGCCAGGAACCGCGTCCACGCCGCCGGCCAGTTCCGGCGCCGGATGTGGATCGGATCGAAGCCATACCAGTCGCCGTCGTGCTGTACCAGGCGCAGCATAGGCCCGCGCCGTCGCACCAGGTCTTCGATGAGATCCTGCGTTTCAAGTGCTCGCGATATCGCCGTCTCGAACTTGATGTGGCGCGATGGAAACAGCACGGCCCGCACGATGGCAAACTGCCAGCGTTTGACCCGTCGGAGACTGCCGGTGGGCAGCGCCGTGATGTTCATGTGCTGCACGCCGCATTCCTCGAGCCGATCGATGCACTGCTCGATCCAGCCGACGATCTGCTCGGGCATCGCGCCATACATGATGTCGTTGCCGATGTCGGTCAGAAGTGCGAATCGTGGCGCGTGGCCGTTCGACTCGCGCGTAACGGCCGACCAGAGGTTGCACTCGAGCATGCTGCACAGGGAACGCCCGAGCACACTGCTGTGGAGGCCGTAGGAGCGGCCATGCCCCATCGCTGTGAAGATGCGCAGGGGCGAGCCGTGCATCAGCCGCAGCGTCTCGACCACCGTCGAAATGCCGCGCGTCAGGTTGCTCGCGCCCAGAAGCACGATCGTTGTCGGCGTCGAGTTGGCTTGCTCGGCATGGTTCATGGCGAGGCGCGACGATACACGAACCAGCGCCAGCCGGACAGATCGGCACATTCGTAATGCGCCTCCAGTTGCCATCGCAGCCCCGATTGATCCGTCACCATCTCCCTCGGCGCATCATCGTGCCCGAGCCCGTGCACGATGAACCATTGTCCGTCCGGGCTGGGCCACTGCTTCTGGGATACGTAGCGCACGGGCTTGTCGAGGTAGCGCACATAGAACTCGATGACGATCCGGTTGCGGAAGTCGTGGTCCGAGCCGATAACGATTTCGCTGCCGGAAGTCTGCGCGGCGATGTACTCGAGCGCCGCGAGGTACTGCCCGCGGCCTACGGTCAGCAGCGGAATTGCCTGCCAGACGTTGCACAGAAGGATCGGAATGAGCGCGGCGAAGCAGACCGCCGGGCGCCGCGTCCGGTGCGAATCGACGCCCGCCAAGGCACGCGCCAATGTCACCAAGGCCACAGCCAACGGCAGCAGGAAGTAGCGCTCATACAGCACGGCCGGCCGCAGCGCGACAAGGAATGCCGCCGGCACGATGGCGATCGCCAGCACCGCAAACACGGAGAACGAATCGCGCCGGCGCAACATCGCGATGATCGACATGGACACGAGCGCGCAGGCAACGACTGCGCCGACAATCGTGAACGCCGGAACGTCGCGCGGGCAGCCGATCACGAGCGCCGCCGCGCTGGCGATGAGGCGCCAGGGCGAAACGATCGCACCGCCGGCGACCTCCATGCCGCGCCAGTGCACGGCGTACATCACGGCGACGAAGAGCAGCGGTGGCAAATGCGACGCGACAAGTCGGAACGAAGACGCGTTCGACTGATGGCGAATCGTCTCCCAAATCGCCCACGCCAGCAGCCCGAGATACGGCTGCACAAACAGCGGATGCGACATCATCCCCAGCGCGCAGGCGAACCAGAACACACCAATCGTTGCCCATCTCCCGCTCGGAGAAGGTTGGGGTGAGGGGCGCGACACCGTTGCTGCAGCCCTCTCATCAACGCTCGCACTCATCATCCACCGCATCTGCAGCGCGATCGCCGCGAGGGTGAACATCACCGCCAGCGAGTAGCCGCGGGCTTCCGAGCCGTAGAGCACCATCGGGTATGAGAGGGCGAAGAGCATCATCGCCGCGAGCGAGGCGAGCGGACTCCATCGCCGGGCGATCACTCCCGCGAGAATGATCGACACGCCGCCCGCGATGATCGACGGCACGCGATAGATCGGCCAGTACGCGTGCTCGCCGATCAGGCGCATGAGCATCGTGTTGAGCAGGTGGTTGTTGTCCACCTTGTAATGGAAGAGATCAAGCAGCGACCTGGCCTGCTGGGCGATGGCCAGCGACCAGATCTCATCCAGCCAGAAATCCCCCAGCGCAGCGTAGATGCGCAGCACCAGGCCGACGATCACGAGCAGGGCGCCGCTGAACAACAGAACACGGCGCTGGAATCCATGGGGGGCGGCTGACATCCGATGGTCGATTGTGCCAGCGTCGGCCGGCCGCGTCGAGAGCGCGAGTGGAATCAATCAGCGCGCCGCAGACGCAGCATCATCAGCAGAAGCCAGCCGAGGTATTTTTCGGCGCGAGGGGCGCGCCGCGCCAGGTCATCATCCACAGCATGCTCGCTGAGTTGATCGATCATCAGGCCTGCGTCGAGGGCGGCCATGACATAGTCGCTGATCTGATTGGCGACGCTCGCCGGGCGCGTCTCGCGGCCGGTGGCGGGATCTGTGAAGCGGGCCTGTACGCCGCGCAGCATCATCGCCGGGTGCATGATGGAGACGACGATCGAGCCCCCCGCGGTGGCGGGCCGACACACGCGGCGCATCTCGCTGAAGATCAGGCGCAGGTCGGCGATGTGATCGAGCACAAGTCCGCACAGCACGCGATCGAACGACTGGTCCGCCAGCGGCAGCGGGGTCGCAAGATCGTGCGCGATAAAGCGCACGTTGAACTGGGCGGTCTTGGCTCGCGCGCGATCGAGCATGCCTTCGGAGAAGTCGATGGCCGTGACGTTGGCGCCGCGGGCTGCAAGGCGGACGGTGTGCCGGCCGGTGCCGCAGCCAAGATCGAGCACCTTCAGATCGCGCACCTCGCCGAGAAGCGCATCGACGTGCGGCTCCTCGATCGCCGCAAGCGGATTGCTCTCGCCGTCGTAGATCTCCGCCCAGCGGTCGTACCCGTCGCGCGTGGGGAGGTGATCGATATCGATCGACTGTGGCGTCGTGGCGGGCATCGCTACTCGCAGCATATGGCCCGCGGCGAGCCGTGGGCTATGTGAACAGCGCCATCTGATCGCCTTCGCGCAGCGGCCGTCGAAACGCTTTCGCCGACAGCGGCGGCAGCGGCTTCTTCAATCCCATGCGCGTGGCGTGGACATCGAAGAGTTTCTTGATGATGGCGGCGGTCGCGCCCTCGCCGCGCATGCGCGTGCCGAAGCGTGGATCGCTCAGGTTGCCGCCGCGAACCTCGCGGATCAAATGCTCGATCCGCTGCGCCTTCTCAGGCAGCTCGCGCTGCAGCCACTCCAGGAAGAGCGCTTTCAACTGGTATGGCAGTCGCATCATCACCCAGCCCGCCGATTGCGCTCCTGCCTCCTTGCAGGCCTCCAGCAACGAGGGAATCTCGCGATCGTTGAGGCCGGGAATGATGGGCGCGGTCATCACTCCCACGGGGATGCCCGCATCGCGCAGGGCATGCACTGCGGCGAGGCGATCGCGCGGGGAGGAAGCGCGCGGCTCCATCGACCGCGCCAAGTCCTTGTCCAGCGTCGTCAAGCTCAGGTTCACGCGGGCTGCGTTGTGAGCAGCGAGTTCGCGCAGCACATCGATGTCGCGCGTCACCAGGTGATTCTTGGTGATGATGCTCACCGGCTGACGGAACTCGGCGCACACCTCCAGCAGGCGGCGCGTGATCTGCAGTTTCGCCTCGATCGGCTGGTAGCAATCCGTCACGCCGCTGAAGACAATCGCTTCCGGCCGCCACTTGGGCGAGGCGAGTTCACGCCGCAGCATCTCCGGCCCGTCGTGCTTGGCCATGATCTTCGTTTCGAAATCGAGGCCGCACGACATCCCCAGGTACTCGTGCGTCGGCCGGGCATAGCAATAGATGCAGCCATGCTCGCAGCCACGGTAAGGATTGATGGTCCAATCGAAGCCGATGTCGGGCGAATCGACGACGCGGTTGATGATGGTGCGCGAGTCGTCGTGGAGGATGGTGGTGGGGACCTGCTTGTGCGCGCTGCCGCGCCCTGATTCCTGATCTTCGCCCAGTTGGTCATCGAGATGCTCTCCCAGCACATGCAGGCTGAGTTTCTCGAATCGGTTCTGCGGGTTGAGCGTGGCAGCGCCGCGGCCGCGTGCCGGCAGCGTCGGCGTTGGCGGCAGCGGCATCGGAGGCGGAGCCTTCCTGACACGCACTACTCGCTGCTCTCGCTTCTCGCGCGAAGACCCAAACATTACCCAAACAGTATCGCGCCATGTCGAGCGCGGCAACTGTTCGGATTCGAACCACGAATCAGTGGATGAATACAACCAAGGGGGGGTCACAATCTAGGAGCCATCAAATGCGTGAACGAATTCGGTCCTTGATGTCGGCAGCCACAGTCGTTGGTGTGAGCATCACCCTCGCATCCTGTTCGAGCGAATCCAAATCGACCCCCGCCCCCGGCGATCAGGTCGCGCTGGGAACGATCAACGACCATTGCCCGGTGCTGGGATTCAAGAAGGTCAATCCCGAGGCGCCGGTCGTCGAGTACAAGAGCCATCGCATTGGCTTCTGCTGCGACAAGTGTCCGAAGACCTGGGCCGAATGGTCCGACGAGAAGAAGGACGCATTCGTGGCGCGGCAACTCGACTGATCACGAACGCCGCGAGGGCAAAGCGCGTGCGAGACAGCCGATAAGTGAAAAAACCGGCAGATGGCGCGCCGGAAGGCTCGCGGCCTGGCGTAGTGTGACGTGGGAGAAGCGTCGCCGCGTGTGATCGTCTGAAGCGGGCGACAAGTGGTCGGGCTGGAGACCGTTGTGTCTACCGCAGAAGCCAGTTCATCGCACACCAATTGGGCGCTCATCTACGACGCGACCCATGGTGATCCGGCGCCCGCCAACGAGGCGCTGGAGAAACTGGTCCGCCGCTACTGGCCGGCGGTGTACGCCTACATTCGCAAGGCCGGCCGCGACGTGCACGAAGCCTCGGACCTCACCCAAGGCTTCATCTGCGACGTGATTCTGGGCCGGGCGCTGTTCACGCACGCCGATCCCGAGCGAGGTCGCTTCCGCTCGCTGCTGCTCAGCGCGCTGGCCAACTACCTGCGCGAGCGGCACCGCCACGACACGCGCGGCAAGCGCTCGACGGGCGTCAAGCCCGTGCGCCTGGAGAACGCCGAGGCGGTCGCGAGTTCCACCGCGTGGACCGATTCGCCCGAGCACGCCTTCTGTGCCCAGTGGAACGCCACCATCATCCGCGACGTGCTGGAGCGCGTGCGCGAAGGCTGCCTGCAGGCGGGTCTGGAAGCGCACTGGGAGGTGTTCGAGGCCAGGGTGGTCCGGCCGATGCTGTTCAACGAGCCGCGCACTTCGTATTCGAAACTGGTCGAGCGGCTGGAACTGGCAGGGGCTGCCCAGGCGGCCAACATGATGATCACCGTCAAGCGGCGCTTCGTGCAGGCTCTTGTGCAGGAGATCGGAAGAACCGTCGCGGACCCGATGCAGGTCGAGGACGAATTGCGCGCCCTGGTGCGCGATCTGGAGAGGCAGACATGAGCACGCCGTCATCCCCCAACCGACAAGACGATCGGCCCCTGGCGGCCCCGCCGGAGGCTGATGATCGTCCGCTGGAATTGGAGCCCGACGACGAGGAAGAGCGCACGGGTTACGGCGTCAATTGGAGCCAGCGCGTCTCGCGGAAACTGCACGACGAGCAGGCGCTCAACGCGTCCAGCGCGGCGGACGGCACGAAACACGACGCCGCACACGAAACGGCCATCGAGGCCAATGATGTTTCCATCGCTGACCGCAGCGTCATGGGTGCTGAAGCCGGGCACATGAGCGACATTCTGCGCTGGGCCCTGGACAGTTTGCATGAGCCGGCTATCGCCGCCGCCGACTGGCTGGCCCGCGACATCGATCCCGAGCAGCCGACAGCCACGGCCCTTCTGACCAATCCCAAGATCACGCTCCTGCAGGTCAAGCAGGCCAAGAGCGTGTTCAAGACGATGCGCATCGTGGGTGAGAAGTCGGCGGATCGGCGCGTCGGCGCGCGCATGTACGCCGCGGCCATCGCTGCCGGCCTCGTGCGCCACCATTGCCTGATCAGCCGCCAGACTCCCGATGCCCTCAAGCGCGGCTTCGAGCGACTGCTGGACGACCAGCGCATGCCCCAGCCGCTGCGCGACATGGCGGGCATGGCCATCTGCGCGCTGGATGAAAAGAAGTACACCATCGATGCCAAGGACGAGCCGGCGCACCAGCCTTCACCGCAGCGTCAGCCGTCCGCACCCAAGCGCTCCAACGGCCAGGCCCTCAACGGCCGGGGCCGCCAGCACTGAAGCCTCTGCGCAACGCGGGCAGGGCGTTGCACCATTGTTGGTGCGCGGCTGTATGCTCCCGGCATGGCACCAGCTCCACGCGGAGTTGAGATCGAGCGCAAGTACCTTCTGGATCGAATGCCGTCGATTCCGCTGGGGGCTGAGCGCTGGATCATCGAACAGGGCTATCTCGCCGCCAAACCACCGCAGCGCGATGCCAACTCCCAGCCGCTGACTGCCTCGGACCTGGAGATGGCGTTCGGGCGATTGCGGCGAACGGTGCTGCCCGACGGAGCCGTCGCCTGCACGCACACGGTCAAGGTCGGCAGCGGCATCCAGCGGGCCGAGCGCGAGCGATCCATCAGTGAAAGCGAGTTCAGGCAGCACTGGCCGCGAACGGAGGCTCGCCGGCTGCGCAAGACGCGCTGGCGCGTTCCGCACGGCGGCGTGACGTGGGAGATCGATGACATCGAGAACGGCTGGATCGTGCTGGCCGAGGTGGAACTGGAGACGCCCGATCAGGCCGTCACCCCGCCGCAGTGGCTCGCCTCGCACATCGTGCGCGAGGTGACCGACGATCCGTCGTACACCAACTCGGCGCTGTCGGAGCGCGTGACGAGCGTTTGGTGATGGCTTCTATTTCGAGACATCGCGCTGATCGCCAGCCTTGAGAATCAGGTATGGCTTGGCGGTGTCCTTCGCGGGGTCGACCAGCGCCACGCCGCCAGAGCCGATGACCTCGGCGGCGCTTCCCTTCAGCACCAAGGCCGTGTTCTCGTCGATGACGACGCCCACGGGCCCGGGGTGCGCCGTGAGGTACTTGAGATCCTCTTCCCACGGCACGTAGCCGCGCGCCCCGCTGGCATGCGGCAGGATGGTCGCATTCGGCAGTACCGCCAGACCATCGACGAGCACGCCCCATGGCTTGGGCGTCCATCCCAGGGCGTAGCAGCCCAGCGCGATGGCGCCGGCCGAATCGCCCGCGATCACTCCTCCGCGCGCGAGCAGTGCCTGCAGTTCTCGATTGACCAGTGTCCCGCGATAGGTGTTCTCGAGGATCTTCGCTCCGCCGCCGGGAATCCAGACTCCGCCCGCGGTGCCCAGGACTTTCGCGAATTCCTCCGAGTCCGCCTCTTTGCGATCGCGCGTGTGCAGAATGCTCACCCGATGCGCGCCTTTGGACTCCAGGAGTTTGCACAATTCGTTGGGATCGAACTCCGGGCTTGTTTCGCGCAGCCGCGGAGCCACAGCTTCGTTGGCAGTCGGGATGATGACGATGAGCGCATCAGGCCCCCCGGCGAGCGCGATGAGGCGCTTGGCCACCTCGTCGAACGTCGACATCTCGATGTGCCCGCCTTCCAGGATCACCGACCCGGACTTGGGCCACCAGACGGTTTCGTCCGGTGCCCAGGTACTGGCGGGTGCAGCGATCGAAAGAGCAGCAACAATCAGGCCGGCGGCAACTGCAGTGAACCGGCGGTTCGCATCCGTCCGACACGTCATTGTTGATAGGCGCATCATCGTTTCAATCGTAATGCATAGCGAACTCGATGCTCCGGAGGCTGCTACACTTGCGGCCTCATGGCCAAGACCTTCCGCTGCAGCATCGTCACGCCCGCCGCCGCCATTCTGGATGACGAGGTGACCTACGCCTCGTTCCCGGCGTGGGACGGCCAGATAGGCATGATGCCCGGGCGCTCGCCGCTGCTGACGCGGCTGGGTGTGGGCACCCTGCGGCTGGATTATCCCGACGGCAACAGCAAGCGATTCCTCATCGATTCGGGCTTCGGGCAGGTGCAGGCGGATGGGCTGACGCTGCTCACCGAGCGGGCTGTGCCGGCGGAAGAGGTCTCGCTGCAGGAGGCCGAGGCGGAGTTGGCCGAGGCCAACTCCAAACTCCTCGCCGTGGGCGCCGACTACGACCTGCCGAAGATCGAGCACGCCCAGCAGTTGGCGTTGGCGAAGAAGGCGATCGCAGGCACCGCCAAGCGCGGTTGATTCCGTTGCGGCATCGAGATTCGCGAATCGAGGTGCAGGAATCGTGCACACGCGCCCAAACCGCCGCGGCTGAAGGTACGATGGCGGTTCCAGCCATGAACGATCCGAACCCATCGTCGTGTCCATCCAGAATCAGTTATGTGATGATTGGGGGATTCCTCGGCGCGGGCAAGACCACGGCGATGCTGCGCCTGGCGTCGTGGCTGCGCAAGCGCGGCCGCTGCGTCGCGCTCATCACCAACGACCAGAGCATCAACCTTGTCGACACCGCGCGCATCGGCGCCGCAGGCCACAAGGTGCGCGAGATCACTGGCGGATGCTTCTGCTGCCGCTTCGATGCCCTGGTCAACGCTTCCGAATCGCTGGCGGCTGAGGCCGAGCCGGATGTCATCATCGCCGAGCCTGTGGGCAGTTGCACCGATCTCAAGGCGACGGTGAGCGTGCCGCTGCAGCAGATGCACGGCCGCCAGTATCGCGTCGCGCCGCTTTCGGTGATGGTCGATCCGCACAGGGCGGCGGCTGCCCTGCGGCTGGACGGCCGCCCATCCTTCACCGAGATGGTCGATTACATCTACCTCAAGCAACTGGAAGAGGCGGAGATCATCGTCCTCAACAAGATCGACGCCATCGATGCCGCCTTCAGGGCGCGCCTGCGGGCCGCTTTGTCCGAGCGCTATCGCTCGGTGCCGCTGCTGGAGGTCTCGTGTGTGCGCGGCGATGGCCTTGAGGAGTGGTTCAGCCGCATGATCGAAGGCGAACTCGGCCACTCGCGCGCGATGGACATCGACTACGACACCTATGCCGAGGGCGAGGCGCGGCTGGGCTGGGTGAATGTGCGTGCCACGATCCGCTGTCCGGAGCAGGTCGATCCCGATTCACTGCTGGCGACTTTGGCCAGCCACATCCACGATCATGTCCGCGACTGTGACGCGGAGATCGGTCATCTGAAACTCACGCTCACACCAGGTCACGGACTGCCGCCGGCGTCGGTGAGCATCACGCGCAACGGCGAATGCGTGCAGGTGACGTCGGTGTGCGGGCGGCCCGCCCAGGCCGGCGAATTGTTGGTGAACCTGCGGGCCGAGGCCGATCCCGCCCTGCTGCACGAGATCGTCGCCGATTCTCTGCGATCGCTGTCGGGCGTGCTGACCAGCGTCGAGGAAAGCGCGGCGTTCCGCCCCGGTCGGCCGACGCCCACCCATCGCATGGCCAACGTCTGAATCCGACTCGGAATCCGGGAATCCGCAAATCCGAAATCGCGGATACGCTGTGGGGATGGATGGATCCTCAGACGTGAAGGCGCCGGAGCGTGGCGTCATCGAGATGGAGGTGGAGTTGAAGCCGCGAAGCACGGATGATTCAGCGGAGCAGCCGCAGGAGGCATCTTCGAAAGCCTCATCGCCGCGCCGCGAGTCGCCGCAGGCGCCGCTCGAAGAACTCTGCGCCGATCAGCCTCTCGAGCAGCGCATCGAGTCGCTGCTAATGACCACTGACCGCGCGATCCCCGAATCGCGCCTCGCGGAAATCCTCGGCATTGCAGGCAAAGGCGCGAGCAAGCGCGTCCTCGCCGCCATCGAGGCCCTCAACCATCTCTACAGCGAGAGCAACCGCAGTTTCCGGGCCGAGCGGCTGGCGGGCGGCTGGCAACTGCTGACGCTGCCGGCGTTCGGGCCTCTGCTGCATCGCCTGCACGAGAAGCGCCAGGAAACGCGCCTGAGCCAGCCCGCGCTCGAAACGCTCGCCATCGTCGCTTACCGCCAGCCGATCATGCGGGCCGAGATCGAGGCCATCCGCGGCGTCGCGTCGGGCGAGGTGCTGCGCAGCCTGCTCGAGCGGCGCCTGGTCAAGATCACCGGCCGGGCTGAAGTCCTCGGCCGTCCCATGCTCTATGGCACCACCAGCGAGTTCCTGAAGGTCTTCGGCCTGGCGAACACCGATGACCTGCCGCAGGTCAAGGGCCTGACCATGCCGCCGATGGCGCAGGTCGCGGCGCCCGCCTCCCGTGCGGCCTCGATTTCCGAATCCGATCCACCATCGTCTTCCAGCGACGCCTGACAGCCGCGGACACGAATCATGACCAATCGCTTTCGATCCAACATCGTGCGAGTGCTTCCGTTCATCGTTGTCGCGCTCGCGGCGCTCGGGCTGGGCGGCTGCAACGCCTACATGATCCAGGGCAAGGTGGTGCGCGGCGAGTCCAGCGGCGTGGAACTGGTGTACGTCGGCGATGAGCGACTCGACCTGCCCGGCGTTCCCGGCGCGGAGGTGCGCATCGTGCGCGAGCCGACCAATCCCAACCGCCACCTCGTCGGCCAGGCCCACAGCAGCCCCAGCGGCGAGATCACTGTCATCATGGATGAGTTCGGCACCGGCTGGATGGAAGAGACTTGGCTCGTGCAGTCGCAGGCCGGCGGCTTCCAGAACGCCGAGGAGATGATGCAACTTCCCAGCAAGGGCACCAAGTGGCGACTGCTGATCACGCTTGGGCCTGGCGTCTCCGAGCCGTTCAGGGAGGACGACCTGATGCAGGACCTCGAAAAATTCAAATGATGTGCGGGCCAACGCTGCGCTCGCGCCCGATCGCACCGGCGCTGCTCGCGGTAATCCTTGGCTGGGGCGCCTGCCCATACCCTTCGTCACTGGGTCTTGGGCCGCGCCGCGCAGGCCGATACACTTAGGCGTCGCACATGCTTCAGCGCCTTCGGCCATATCTGCCCGGGTTGATCTACCTCGGCTTGACCATCCTCGTCGCCTTGGCGGCGATGAACAATCAGAATAACCTTCTATTCTGGATCCTCGGCGTGCTGGTCGCCGCGGCCATCCTCTCCTTGACGCTGGCGACGCTCGTGCTGCGCTGCACCCAGGTGCGGCGGCTCGATCCGCACTACGGCGCGGTGGGAGAGCCGCTGATCATCCGCTACGCCGTCACTAACCGCTCGCGCTGGATGAGCGTGTTCAACATCCACGTCAGCGAGCAGCCGCTGCATGAAGGCAAGGCCGGCAACGTTGCGAACGCCGTCGGCTGGCAGAGACTGATGAAGCCTGCCAGCGCGTGGGTGATGCACACCGGCCCGGGCGAGATGGTGCACGGCGAGGCGATGTTCTGGCCGCTGGCCCGCGGCGAAGCGACCTTCGACCGCGTCTGCATCCACACCAACTTTCCCTTCGGCGTCCTCCGCCGCAGCAAGGTCATCAGCCAGCCGCAGCACACGCTGATCTACCCGATGCTCTACGAACTGCGGCGCGGCCTCCTGGCGTCGATCGCGCCGATGGGGCTCATCGGCAGCAAGATCGCCCACCACGCCGGTGCGGGCGATGACTACTTCGGCCTGCGCGAGTTCCGCCCGGGCGACAGCATGCGGCACATCAGTTGGAAGCGCACAGCCCGCATCGATCAACTGGTGACCGTCGAGCGCACCAGTCCCGCGCCCGCGAAACTGCGCGTCGTGCTCGATCTCACCGTTTCGACCGACAAACTGCCGGGAGCGGCTGGCGACGCGAGCAAGGCCCGCGCCATGGAAGAGAAGGCCATCAGCCTGGCGGCGTCGATCGTTCACGCGGCCGATCTCGAAGGCTTCGAGGTCGGGCTCACGGCCCTGGGGGTGCACTCGCCGCCCATCGCCGTGCGGCGCAACCAGTGGCACTTCCACAAGATGATGGCGGCGCTGGCGCAGATCGATCTTGATCGAGCGCGGCAGACTGCCGCGCCGTTGTCGGTGCGCGACGCCGAGCGCGTGGCGCTCGTGATGATCGCGCCCGACCGCATCCAGCCGCTGGCGTCGCGCCAGAACGCGGCGTACCTCACCGCGGCCCAGCTCGACACTCTGGCGGTCCGGCCGCTGGGTTGGGGCGAGGCTGCGATTGGCGAATCACGATTGACGACTGACGATTCGAGCCGACGTTACGCCGCAACGTCGATTGGTCAATCGTCAATCGTCACTCGTCAATCCTCAATGGAAGGAGCCGCCGCATGAGACTGCTGCGCTCCTTCCCAGCCCTGGCCTTCGCACTGGTGCTCTTGAGCATCGCGGGGTTGTGCGCCGCGCAGCGCAGCGTGGGCCTGCTGCTGGTGGCCGGCACGCTGGCGGCGATCAGTTGGAGCGTGACCGAGGGGCCGCGCGGCCGCACGCTTCCGCGCTGGGTCTCCAACATCCTGGTCATCGGCGTGTGCCTGAACGTCTTCCGCGATCTCATGCAGAACTCGGCCGACGTGATGGGCGTGCTCGGCCGCTTCACGCTGCTGCTGACGCTGGTGAAGTTGTACGAACGCCGGCATGCCCGCGACTACGCGCAACTGCTGATGCTGAGCCTGGTGCTGATGATCACCGGCTGCATGCAGTCCAGCGACCTGATCTTCGGTGTGGTGCTCCTGCTGTACGTCGTGCTCGGGCTGTACGTGCTGCTGCTGTACCAGATGCACGCGGCGTATGAGCAGGCGCGTGATTCGCGCAACGCTTCCATTCCGGCCGACTATCGCCTCGCGCCGCCGCTCAAGCCGATCATCGGCCGGCATCTCGGCCTGCACTTCCGCCTGGCGTCGGTCGCGATCGGCCTCATGGGCGTGCTGCTGAGCGTGGGCGTGTTCGTGGGCTTCCCGCGCGGCTTCGGAGCGGACCTGCTGGGAACGCTCAATGCGCCGGGCGCGGGGCGCGAGGCCGGATTCTCGTGGGAGGTCAACCTTGCCACCGGAGGCCGGATCAACGCGTCGGCAGCCCGCGTCTTCACGGTGCAGTTCACCGAGGATGATCGTCCGATCCGCATGAGCGAGCCGGTCTACCTGCGCGGCGCGGTGCTGGATCGTTACGAGGGCGGCGGGCGCTGGACCAGCCCGGAAGCGCGCACGCGGCGCTATCGCATGACCTCAGGCCGCTCCGAGCGCGTCACGCCCAGCGGCATCGAATCGGGGCGCACGATCGCGCAGCACGTGACCTTCACGCGGGCTGTCGGCGGCGAGATGCCGCTGTTCTCGATCTACGCGCCGACTGGCATGGCGATGGACACGACCGTCGATGTGCTGTACGACCCGCGGCGTCAGGCGTTGCGAACGACGAAAGACACGCGGCGTGTCGTCGGTTACACCGTGCGGGCCCAGCCCGAGCCGTCGCTTGGCACGCAGCGCGCGATCACCGATCAGATCATCCCCGCGGGCGGTCCCGACTGGTTCGTCGATCGCGAAGGTCGCGTGGAAGGGCTCGCGCGGCAGCTGCTGGCTGAGGCCGGTTTGCCCGATCGCACGCCGTCGTTCGATCGCGACGATCGCTTCAGCAACGCATGGGATTGGAATCGCCGCGCCACCGAGGTCTTCGAGAACTATCTGCAGAACAGCGACTTCAAGTACACGCTGGATCTCTCCGACGTGCGCTTCGGCAGCGACGATCCCATCGTCAACTTCCTGTTCGAGGACAGGCGCGGGAACTGCGAATACTTCGCGTCGGCTCTTGCGGCGCTGTGCCAGAGCGTGGCGATCCCGTCGCGCGTTGTGGTGGGATTCCTCGCGCAGCAGTACGACGAGAGCACGCAGCAGTACGTCGTGATGGAAGGCAACGCCCACGCGTGGGTGGAGATCGCGGTCGCGCCGCACATGTGGAAGGCGTATGACGGCACGCCCGCGGCCGACCTGCCGAGCCTGACTGAGGACGACGGCACGCTGGCCCAGGCTGTGCGCTCGATGTACTCGCGCTTCGAAGGCAACTGGAGCACGCAGGTCGTCGGCTTCGACACGGGCGCGCAGGAACGGCTGATTGATTCCTTCAGCCAGGGCTGGTCGCGCAGGCTGTCGAGCCTGCTGACGTCGATCCGCGGCGGCATGGAAAGCGTCAACAACTTCTTCAACGTCGGCCCGGGCGGCTACATCTGGATGGGCATCGTGGCCTTGGCGCTGGTCATCGCGATCATCGCGCTGGCGCGGCTGATGCGGCGTTCGATGGCCATTCGGCGGACGCTGCACCTGCAGCACTTGCGCGGATCCGAGTATCGCCGCATGCTCGCGCAGCTGGGCTTCTATCTCGACATGCTGCGCGTGCTGGAGCGTGGCGGGCTGGCGAAGCCGGAATGGCGGCCGCCCATGCTGCACGCGGCGGCGATCACCGTTGCCGCGCCGGAGCCGGCCCGTCTGGTGCGCGACATCACCGTGGTGTTCTACGAGGCGCGATACGGTCTCGAGCCCATCGAAGGACGCCGCCTCGATCAGGCGCGCGGCGACGTGCGCCGACTCGCGGACCTGCTGCGAACCCCCATCTAGGACTGCCCGGCATTCGCGTGTGCGGACCGTCCACCCGGACGTTATCGGCCGGCGCGGCCTGATGCGACTCCGCTCATCTCGCCCGCACTGCGCGACCGGCGCGGGCGCGCGCGGCGGGCGCAACGCCGCAGTGAGCGAGTGAAGTCGCCTGCAACGGCGGACGATTGACCTTGGCCGCTGGTCCTCGCCACCGCCCAAGGAAAAATCCGTGCCCGCCAATCGATCACGAACGCTGGAATGGCGCCGCTGCCTGAAGCAGGTTCACGAGCGCGGGGGCTCGCTGGAGGTCGCCATCGCGCACGTGCGGGCGAGCGATGAAATTCCGGCCGACGTTGTGGAACAGAGCCATCTCGTCTGGCGCGTGCGCATCCTGAGCCTGACCGAATCGGAAATCCTGGTCGAGCAGCCCACGACCCTCGGACAGGTCATCGAGATCGACCGTGGCACGACGCTGCTGGCCATCCTGTCGATCGGGCAGAATCGCTGGATGTTCGATACCTCGTGTATGGGCGCGCTTGTGGTGCCGAGCAGCGAGCGGCGCAACGGCGGCGGGGTCGGCGGCACGCCGGCGCTGCGGCTGAACATGCCCGAGTCGGTGCAGCGCTGCCAGCGCCGCAATCACTATCGCCTCGATACGCCGCTGTCGCTGCCGCGCATCGACATCTGGCCGCTGCTTGATCCGCGTTCGGTCGTGCCGGCGGAGCGGGCACACGAGATTCAGTTTGAAATCGACATGGGGCGGCTGGCGGGCCAACTCGATTCGCTGCGCATGGATTTCGAGAGCGTCATGCCCGAGGTCGGACCGAAGTTCGCAGCGACGCTGCTGAACCTGGGCGGCGGCGGCATGGGCTTGCGCGTCGAACCCAACGATGCGTCAACGCTCAATCGTCACAAGGTCTTCTGGCTGCGCTTCAGCCTGCCGCCGGCCCTGAAGACGCCTGTGTGCGCCAGCGCGAAACTCGTGCATACGCACATGGAGTCGACGCACGACACCTACGCGGGCATGGCGTTCGATTTCAGTTTCAATCCCAGCCACCAGAAGTTCGTGGTTGATCAGATCTGCCGCTATATCGCGCTGCAGCAGCGCGCACAGATGCAGCATGTCGCGGCGGCGGCCGCGGCTGCTCAGCTCCGCACGGCGTGAGGCAGCGCTCGACAGGCCAGCCATCAGCGGCGCATCAATGAATCAAGCCGGGGCAGAGGTTGCCGCGTCGACCGACGCCGCACATTGACGAGGCGCCAGTTCGCGCAGCACTGCGGCCTTGTCCAGCGTCTCCTGCAGTTCGCGCGCGGGGATCGAGTCGGCGACGATGCCCGCGCCGGCCGAGTACGACACTGCGCCATCGTGGAGCACGTCGCACCGATCGCTGTCGTCGCGCCGGCCCTCGAGAAGCAGCGTGCGGATGGCGACGTTGAGCGTCATCGCGCCGCAGTCGCTGATGAAGCCGATCGCACCGCAGTATGGCCCGCGCATGTTCGATTCGAGTTCATCGATGATCTGCATCGCGCGGATCTTCGGCGCGCCGGTGACCGAGCCGGGTGGGAAGGTGGCACGCAGGATGTCGCCGGCGCTGGTTCCGTCGCGGAGCGTACCGGTGATCTCCGCCACTCCGTGATGGACGGTCGGATGTGTCTCGATCAGGCGGGGGTGCGGCACGCGCACGCTGCCGAACTCGCACACGCGGCCGAGGTCGTTGCGCATGAGGTCGACGATCATGTTCAGTTCCGCCTGGTCCTTGGTCGAATCGCGCAGTTCGCGCGCGTTGGACGACGCCGGGCGCGTGCCCTTGATCGGCCGCGTAATGATGCGACGCGAGTGGGGGGGCGGACCGGTCTGAAGGAAGAGTTCGGGGCTGAGAGACAGCAGGCGCCTCCCCGAACCCAGCGATTCGAGATACGCGCCGTACCACGGCTGGGCGCGCTCGAACGCCGCCAGCGCAAGCGCACGAGTCGACCCGTCGAACCCGGCATGGAATCGCTGGGCGATGTTCGCCTGGAAGATGTCGCCCGCTACGATGTATTCGATCGTGCGCGCGACCATGCGCTCGTACTCGCGAGGCGCGATCTCCGTCTCGATGTCATCAAGGCGGCAGGGGGTGCCTTCGAGTGCCGTGGTATCGCGCCAGCGAATCCACTGCACGGCGGCTGAGTGCCCGATCGCGGTCCATTGGCAATTCACGTGATCGAACACCAGCGCCTCGGGGCACCACGCGAGTTCGATCAGCGGCCAGCCCCTGTCCACCGGCCCGGCCGTGACCTGGTGCGCCGCGCGTGGCTCGATCACGCGGCCGAGGTCATATGAGATATTTCCGATCCAACCACCTTGAAAGGGCAGACGGGGATTCGCCGGCGGCAGGTCATGCGGGTTCAGCGACGTCGATGCAAGGACTGCATCAAGATCGCGCAGCGGATCGTGCGTCAGCGCGACGTCATCAGGCAGGTTGCCATCAACGCGCGATCGTCCTTGCTGGAAGCGAAACACCGCGCACGGCGACGCCATGGTCGACCATCGGGCCCAGCGACGATGCACGCGCCCCGAGTGCAGCCATAGCAGCGGCCGATCCGCTGGCCAGCGTGACGCGACCGAGCGAGGATCGCAGTCCCAATCGAGCGAAGTGATGATTGGCGCGGCCCGCATGAGCGCGATGATAGGTGATGGAATGCCACGCATGAGCGTCGGCGGACTTTGCCGATTCAGAGTCGTCGAACACGCCGCCACTGACGTTCGTGCTACACTCCTCGATTCCTCAAATCCGACCAACCGCCTCGTCAAGGATGATTTCGATCATGGCCCCCTCAGCCACCGCTGTCGCGTCCCGTCCACGCTCCACGAGCAAGAGCAAGCCTGCCGCGAAGCCCTCAAAGCCATCCGTCGGGGCGAAGTCCGCGGGCAAGAACGTCAAATGGGTGTATTCCTACGGCAACCGCAAAGCCGAAGGTGACGGCACGATGAAGGAAATCCTCGGCGGCAAGGGCGCGGGCCTCGCCGAGATGACGCTCATCGGCCTGCCGGTGCCCGCCGGCTTCACCATCACCACGCAGGCGTGCGCCGAGTACAACAAGGTCGGTCGCCGCTGGCCGACGGGACTCGAGAAGCAGATTCGCGAGCACGTGGCGAGACTGGAAAAGACCTGCCGCAAGAAACTCGGCGATCCGAAGAATCCGCTGCTGGTCTCGGTGCGCTCGGGTGCGGCACGATCGATGCCGGGCATGATGGAGACGATTCTCAACCTCGGCCTCAACGATCGCAGCGTCGAGGGGCTGGCCAACGTGACGAAGAATCCTCGTTTCGCGTGGGATTCCTACCGCCGCTTCATTCAGATGTACTCGACGGTGGTCGTCGGCCTGAGCAAGGACACGCTGGAGCACAAACTGCACGCGCTCAAGCAGGGCCTGCGCATCACCAGCGACACCGACATTCCCGCCGAGATGCTCCGGCAACTGTGCGGCGACTTCAAGGCCTTCTTCCGGGAACAGACCGGCCTCGATTTCCCGCAGGATCCCTGGCAGCAACTGGTGGGCGCGATCAATGCCGTGTTCGGATCCTGGAACGCCGAGAAGGCCGTCACCTATCGCCGCGTCGAGAAGATCGAGGGCCTCATCGGCACGGCGGTGAACGTCGTGCAGATGGTCTTCGGCAACATGGGCGACGACTCGGGCACAGGCGTGTGCTTCACGCGCGATCCCTCCACCGGCGTCAACGAGTTCTATGGCGACATGCTCATCAACGCCCAGGGCGAGGACGTGGTCGCGGGCATTCGCACGCCCATGCCGCTCAACCAACTGGCCAAGGCGATGCCCGAGGCGTGGGAGCAACTCAACGCCGTGCGCGTGATGCTCGAAACGCACTACAAGGACATGCAGGATCTGGAGTTCACCATCGAGCGCGGCACGCTGTACATGCTGCAGTGCCGTAGCGGCAAGCGCACGCCCGCGGCGGCGTTCCGTATCGCCGTCGAGCAGGCTTCCAAGCCGCTGGCCACGCCCGCGCAGGTCGCGAAGTTCGTCAAGAAGAAGTACCTGCCCAAGAAATACGCCAAGGCCGCGACCAGGCCCGTGCTGAGCAAGGATGAAGCGATCAAGCGCCTCACGGCTACCGACATCGAGCGGCTGTTCTATCCCATCATCGATTCCAAGATCAGCAAAGATGACCTGAGCAAGCGTAAACTCGCGACGGGCATCAACGCGGTGCCGGGCGCAGCGAGCGGGCAGATCGTCTTCACCGCCGCCGAGGCTGAGCACTTCGCCAAGCAGGGACAGAAGGTCATTCTCGTGCGCAAGGAAACTTCGCCCGAGGACGTGGGCGGCATGCACGCGGCGGCGGGCATTCTCACCGCCACCGGCGGCAAGACCTCGCACGCCGCCGTGGTCGCGCGCGGCTGGGGCAAGTGCTGCATCGTCGGCTGCGCCGCGCTCGACATCGATTACGAGCACAAGCGCATGATGGTCGCCGGCCGCACGCTCAACCAGGGCGAGTTCGTCACGCTCGACGGCTCCGAAGGCATCGTGTACGGCGGCGAGATGCCGCTGGTGAAGCCCGAGTTGCCGCCCGAGTACTACACGCTCATGAAATGGTGCGATGAGCGGCGTCGCCTGAAGGTGCGCACCAACGCCGACACTCCTTATGACGCGGCGAACGCGATCAAGATGGGGGCCGAGGGCATCGGCCTGACGCGCACCGAGCACATGTTCTTCGACACCGAAGAGCGGCGGCTGGCGATGCAGCGGATGATCGTCGCCGACAATGAGATTGATCGCCGCCGTGCGCTGGATGAACTGCTGCCGTTCCAGCGCAAGGACTTCATCGGCATCTTCGAGGCAATGGATGGTCGGCCGGTCACGATTCGCCTCATCGATCCGCCGCTGCACGAGTTCGTGCCGCACGAGGAGATGAAGCAGCGCGAGCTGGCGGCCCACATCGGCGTGCCGTTCGAGAAGGTCAAGCAAAGGGTGGAACAGTTGCACGAGGCCAACCCCATGCTTGGCCACCGCGGCTGCCGTTTGTGCATCACCTATCCCGAGATTCTCGAGATGCAGGTGCGCGCCATCATGGAGGCCGCGGTCGATCTGCGACGGCGGAAACGCAAGGTCATGCCGGAGATCATGATCCCGCTTTCAATTGATAAGAAGGAACTGGCGTTGCTGACGGATCAGACGCGGCGCGTGGCAGAGAACGTGCTGGAAGCCGCCGGCGTGCGCGTGGAGTATCTCGTCGGCACGATGATCGAGACGCCCCGCGCTGCGATCCTGGCCGATCAGATTGCCGAGGTCGCCGAGTTCTTCTCGTTCGGCACCAACGATCTGACGCAGATGACGATGGGTCTGTCGCGCGATGACGCCGGACGTTTCCTGCCGGATTACGTGGACCGTTCGAAGGCGGCGATTTTCAAGGATGATCCGTTCCAGTCGCTCGATCAGCAGGGCGTGGGATTGCTCATGCGCTGGGCGATCGAGAAGGGCCGCACGGCGCGCAAGGGCTTGAAGATCGGCATCTGCGGCGAGCACGGCGGCGAAGCCGAGAGCGTCAAGTTCTGCCACGCGCTGGGCATGGACTATGTGTCATGCTCGCCGTACCGCGTGCCGATCGCGCGACTGGCCGCGGCGCAGGCGGTGATTGGGTAAGCACTACTTGTTGAATTGCACTTTCGCCACAACGCCCGCATGATCGCTTGGCCACAGTCCATCCTGTGTTCGATCCGACGGCCTGTAGCCGACACGCGTCGATGAGACGGGCGAGAGGGCTCCGCGCAGCAGAATGTAGTCAATGCGGCGCGACAGCTCGCTCTTACCGTTCTTCAGGTCGCCGGACTGGCAGCATGTCGGGCCTTCGCTGCCGCCATGATCTGCGGCCGATGCGTCGGAATAACCCGCATCGGTGAATTGGGTGCAGACATCCGATCGGGGCTCCGCGTTCATGTCGCCCATCACGATCACCGGCAGATTCGAGTTGCTGAGCGAATCGATCAGCTGCCGCGCCTGGGCATCGCGCACCGAGTCTGACATCGCTTCCAGATGCGTGCAGACGTACCGGGCCTTCCGGCCGTTGCAGGTGATGTCGGCGGCGATCCAGCCGCGATTGAAAGCCAGATCATCGTTGGCGGGAATCTTGATCGTGAACACCTTGTCGTAGTGCCGCTGGCGCACGTTTGAGACATGCACTTGGCTGGAGCGACGGGTGAGCATGACGAGGTGCTCCTGCCACTTCACCTTGGAAGGACCGCCGCCTCGGAAGGCCGGCGCCTGGAAGTCGATCGTCTCGAGGCTACCGCTCACGTCGTAATGCACGCCCCGATCTTCCAGTCGCTTGAGCAGGATGTCGAGAAAATCGATCGTGTCCTTGTCGCCGCCGATGATCTCGTCACGGTTCCAGCGGGCGACCTCTTGCAGGCAGACGACCTGCGGCTGATGCTGATCGATAGTGCGAGCGATGCGCGCGGCCCGTTCGGGGAAGTCGGTTTCCCGAACGGACTCAAACATGCTTCCCATGTCGGGGATGCCGCCGCCGCCTCCTCCGCCGTAGCAGATGTTCCAGGTCATCACCGTGACAACGCCGGGCGAACTGCCGATGACGTCCTCCGGCTCGCCGTCGACATCTTGATCGCTCGGCTCCGTTCTTGTGTTCGATGTGCACGCCGCGGCGCCCGCGAGAATCAGTCCGAGCAGCAGCGGAATGCGTGAATTGAACATGCGGGCCCTCAGGGCAGTCCCGATTGCGGTTCTTGGCTGCGCCTGCCAGTGCCTTCGCAGAAACGGGACAGAGTCAATTCGTAATCGCAAACGATTGTCGACTTCCCCAGCCTCCGCCGTCATGCCGCCATCACGCCGCGGCTTCCAGCATCTCACCCTGCGTTGATTTCCCGCGGCAAGCGACAGCCGATGCCATGCTGCGCCAGAAACTCGTTGGCCGCTCGTGGAATAGCGACGTATCCTGGCGATAGCGCTCCAGCCAGTCGCACTGTTCCAGCACATCGTCGTGGATGGGATTGGCGTAGCCGATGCGCAGGTCGCGCGGGCGGCGTCGCAGCGAATCCTGGATGCCTTCGAGCACGACGCTCAGCACTTCGACGCCGAAGGGGTTGCACAGGAAGATCACCGTGGCATCCGAGTAGTCGAGTGTGGCGGCGTCGGCCTGCAGGATGTCGATCCGGCTTTGGCGGCCGCGCAGCCGCTCGGCGTTCTCGCACGCGCCATTGGCGAGAACCTCAGAAAGCTCGACGCCGACGCAGTGACGGACCGGATACTGCGCGGCGAGGCAGATGATGCGCCCCAGGCCGCAGCCAAGGTCGTACACGACATCGCCCGGCCGAAGGTCGACCGTACGCACGAGCCGCCGCGCCAACACGTAGTCGATAGGATCGCAGGTGTATGGCCCGTGCTCATCCCTGAGCCATGGACAGAGGTCGTAGGGGTCCGTGGCAATGCCCAGCACCGCGTCGTTGGCCCGGGCCCGCCAGCGCCTGCACGTGAGCACACCGGCGCGCAAAAACGGCTGTTGACGCGCCGCGTCAGCGAAGCGCTGAATCATCATTAGTCCTCCTCGGAACGCGCGGGCGTGTAGTTCGCTCACATGCTAGGGCCGGTCGCACGGAGCCGACCCCGAGTCAAGCCTCGGCGGATTCCCGATTCAGTGTGCCGAGACCGCTGTTTCGGCCATGCAGCCGGAGTCAGTCGAGTTGCACCTTCGCCACCACGGCCGCGTGATCGCTGGGCCACAGGCCGCTGTTGGTCTGGTCGGCGGTTTTCTGGCCGACGCGCGCGCTCGATACCGGCGACACCGCGCCGCGCAGAAAAATCTGATCGATGCGCGTCGTCAACTGGCTCGAGTTGTTCTGCAGGTCGCCCGACTGGCAGCAGGTCGGCCCGTCGAACAGGCCGTGACTGTCCGTCCAGGCGTCGTCATAGCCGGTGTCGATGAATTGCTGATACACCGGCGACGACGGCAGCGAGTTCAAGTCGCCCATGACGACCACCGGCAAGCCCGTGCCGCTCAGCCAGTCGATCAGTTGCGCCGCCTGATCTTCCGCGACCGAATTCGAGAGGGCTTCGAGGTGCGTGCACACGTAGCGAGCCTTTTTCCCCTTGAAGGTGATGTCCACCGCGAGCCAGCCGCGATTGAAGATCAGGTCCTCGTTGGCGGGAATCGGGATGGTGAAGATCTCGTCGTAGTGCTGCTGTCGCACCTTGTTTACGTGCAACTGGCTGCTGTGTTTGGCGAGCACGACAATGCGCTCTTCCCACTTCACATCGACGGGATCATCGTCGATGATCGCCGGCGCTTGGAAGTCGATCGCCTCCAGCGAGGTGACGAGGTCGTATTGCAGGCCGCGGTCTTCCAGGCGATCCAGGAGGATCTCGAGGAAGTCGATGGTGTCCTCGTTGCCACCGAGGATGTCCTCCCTGTGCCAGCGCGCCACCTCCTGCAGGCAGATGATGTGCGGCGACTGCTGTTCGATGATCTTGGCGATGCGTCCGGCGCGTTCGGGGAAGTTGGTGGCTTCGACCGAGTTCCACTGATCCTCCATGTCGGGAATGCCGCTACCCCCAGCGCCGCCGCCGTAATAGATGTTCCACGTCATGACGGTGATGCGCGGCGGTGCGCCGACCGGACTGGAATACGTCGCCGCACAGGCGCCGATGCACGCCATCGCCACCAATGCGATTCGAGCACAACCTTGGCTACTGAACATGGGTGTGTCTCCATGCCGAATTCAATCGCCGGATGACGCGGCCGTCGATCGATACTTCGCCGCTTCGTCCGGCCTGTTCCAGCCCTCGTACAGCGTGACCAGCCACTCGTCGAACTCGCGCACGAGGCCCGAGTCGCGACCGAAGCGCGAAACCGCCTGGGCTCGCCATTTGAGCCCGATCGTCTCGGCCTCGGCGAACTTCTTCAATCGAATCCTGGCCCGCATCAGGCCCTGGTAGGAATTGAAGACGTCGAAATGTCCGGGCGCGAGCACGACCTCGCGCCGCGCGGCCGCCTCCTCGAAGCACGCCTCGGCCTCCGCGTACTTGCTCATCTGGAACTGGCACCATCCGAGCGAGTTGAGCCAGTACAGGCGATACGGGTGATCCACACCCATGACCTCGGTGGCATCGGCCACTACCTGCTTCCAGATCGGCTCGGCCTGCTCAGGTTTGTCGGCGGAGAGCAGCGTCCATGCGAGCGTGTTCTTGGCGTACAGCGTGTCAGGATTCTTCGGGCCCAGCAGGCGCTCGGACTCCTCCGCTCCCTCGCGGGCGAGCGGCGCGGCCTCATCCGCCCGGTCTTGTGAACTCAGCGCCATGGCGATATTGGTCTTGGCCTTGATGGTCGGAGCGGCGTCAGGGCCTACGGTCTTGGTAAAGCCCTCGAGCGATGCGCGGAAGAGCCGCTCCGCTTCCTCGTAGTCTCGGCTGCCGTACTTCAACCATGCCAGGGCATTGATAGTGCGCACCGTGTCGATGTTGTGGGGGCCAAGCACGCGCTGCTGCGTCGCGAGGTTGTCGGTCATCATGGCGATGGCCTCGGGCGTGCGGTTCACGTCGCCCATGACGCTCGCCAGTTCGGTGATGAGCGCGAGCGTGTCGGGATGCTCCGCCCCGCGCTCCTGTTTGCGAATCTCCAGGGCACGCGTGAGATGGTCCTGGGCCTCGTCATACAGGCCGAGCGTGCGGTAGGTGGCGCCGACAGCGACGCGGGCCGCCGCCTCGGCCAGGGGCTGGCCGGCGGTGCCGGCGGTGACGTTCGACGCCGCGATGTCGAGGGCCTCGCGCACCGTGATCTGCTTGCCCATGGCGCGCTGCGGACTGGCCAGGGCCAGCACATCGCGCATGAAGTTGCCGGCGGCGCGGTTGGCGTCGGCTTCCTGCTGCACGCGCTTGAGGGCCGCGTCCTTGGCATCGCGCTCGAGGATCGCCTGCCGGGCAAAGAGCGTGCTGACCACAGCCGCGGCCAGCGATACGGCGACGACAGCGACGATGGCGCTGAACGCCGCCTTGTTCCGCCTCGCAAACACGCGAATCTGGTAGATCAGGCTCGGCGGTCGGGCGCTGATGGGCTCGTTGTTCAGATAGCGCCGGATGTCCTGCGCCAAATCCAGGGCCGACTGGTAGCGGGCCTCGCGATCCTTCTGCAGAGCCTTGAGCGAGATGGTCTCAACATCGCCGCGAAGATCATGGTCGATGGTCGAGAGCCGGGCCGGCGACTGCTCGCGGATGATGCGCGTCGCGTGCACCACCGGAGTGTTGGTTACGTCGTAGGGCAGCCGGCCTGTCAGCAGTTCGTACAGCACCACGCCCAGCGAGTAGACGTCGCTGCGAACGTCGAGATCGTTCGGGTCCGCCTCGATCTGCTCGGGTGACATGTACTGCAGCGTGCCGACCAGTTGCCCGACGTCGGTCTGCAGAGTCGTGATGGCCAGATCGGAATCGGTGGCGCGGGCCACGCCGAAGTCGATGATCTTGGGCTGGCCCGACGAATCGACGAGTACGTTGCCGGGCTTGAGATCGCGATGGATCACGCCCTTCTGGTGGCCGTGATGCACGCCCTCGCACACCTTGCTGAACAGGTCGAGGCGCTCGCGCATGCCCAGCCGGTGCATCTGCGCGTAGTCCACGAGCGTCTTCGCGGCCGGGATGTACTCCATCACGAAGAACGGGACCGGCGGAGCGCCTTCCTCGTGATGCACGCCCGCGTCGTACACCTGCGCGATGCACGGATGACGCAGGCGGCCCAGGATCTGCGACTCGAACTCGAAGCGCCGCAGCGCTGAGCGCGAAGCAAGACCCTGACGCATGACCTTCATCGCGACCGAGCGCCGCGGCTGGTCCTGCATCGCTTCGTACACCACACCCATGCCGCCGGAAGAGATGACGCGCCGGATGACGTACTCGCCGATCTGCCGCGGCAGCGCCGCGTGCGAGCCCGACATGCCCGAGGCCCGCGCTGGATGAACGACCTCGATGGTCTCCTCAGCTGTCGGAGTCGCAGGTCGCTTGGAGATGTCGGGTGCGTCGGCCATGGCAGGCAGTCGGCCGCTTGCGAGCATCGTCTTGTATGTCGAAGGCTGCGGCGGCCCTGTCAGTGTAGGTCCCAAGCGACGGCTCTCGTGGGCCGAAGCGCGAGGCATTGTGGTCGCTCTCTTCAGATATCATGAGAACTTCCGGCGCGGACGCCCATCACTTGCCGCAGCCACAAGCCGATATCCGTCGCGACCCTCGGGGTAGCGACTTGACCAACGGAGTTCCGATCATGGCCAGTCCATCGGCCGGTACGACCATCGCACCTCCCGCTCGCCCGCAGACCGCGCCGGGCGCAGCGGCTCCCGCTCAGCCTCGTCGCCTGCCGCTCAAGGTGTTCGAGGAACTGGAGATCGTCCGCGATCCGGCGAACCTCTTTCACCAGACGATCGAGACGGTGCTCATCGCCGCCGACCTTGTCGGCCTCAAGCATCATCAGCAGATCATTCTCGCCCAGCCCAAGAACGAGATCATGGTGCACTTCCCGGTGCTGATGGACAGCGGCCACCACCAGTTGTTCAAGGGCTATCGCGTGCAGCACAACAACGCGCTTGGGCCGTACAAGGGCGGCCTGCGCTTCCATCCGCACGTCTCGCTCGACGATGTCAAGAGCCTCGCGGTGCTCATGACCATGAAGACGAGTCTGGTACGCGTGCCCTTCGGCGGAGGCAAGGGCGGCGTGAAGTGCGACCCGCGCAAGCTCAGCCGCAGCGAACTCATGCGCGTCACGCGCCGCTTCTGCTCGGCCATCAGCCACCAGATCGGGCCCGACTATGACATCCCCGCGCCCGACGTCGGCACCAACGCCCAGGTCATGGCGTGGTTCGCAGACACCTACGCGCAGATGACGCCCGAGTCGTCGCGCTACAACTCGGCGGCAGTTGTCACCGGCAAACCCGTGGACATGGGCGGCTCGCTGGGCCGCGAGAAGGCCACCGGCCAGGGGCTCGTCGATGTGCTCAAGGAAATGCTGCACGAGCTCGACATTGACATCGGCTCGATGACCTACAGCCTCATCGGCTTCGGGAACGTGGGCGGCTGGACGGGGCGGCTGCTGAGCCAACTCGGCGCAAAACTCGTCGCGGTGCTCGATCACACCGGTGCAATCCACAATGCGAAGGGCATAGACACGACGGCCTTGAGCGCGCATGTGGATTCGACAAGCGGAGTGGGCGGCTTCAAGGGGGCCGACGCGATGACGACCGACCAGTTCTATTCGTGCAAGGTGGATGTCTTCATCCCGTGCGCGCTGGAGCAGATGGTCACGGCCAAGGAAGCGAAGATGATCCAGGCGAAGGTCGTCGCCGAGGGCGCCAACGCACCGACCACGCCCGAGGGCGACGCAGTGCTGCTCAGCCGCGGCATCGAGATCCTGCCGGCGATCCTGTGCAACGCCGGCGGCGTGACGGTGAGTTACTTCGAATGGGTGCAGAACCGCTCGAGCGTCTACTGGAGCGCCGACAAGGTGGACGAGGAACTCGACCGCCACATGGTCATGGCGGCGCGACGGACGAAGGTGGCGCGGCACAAGTACGGCTGCGATATGCGCACGGCGGCGTACTGCGCCGCGATCGAGCAGATCGGCAAGGTGTACGACCTGCGCGGCGTGTTCCCGTAAGCCATCGGCCCGGCTGTCGCGTCGAGGGACCTATGCTTTCATTCGCGGCGCTGCGAGCCCGCGCGACATTCGCCCAATCTGAATCGAGGTTCTCATGGGAATTCTCACGTGGATCGTGCTCGGCCTGGTCGCGGGACTACTGGCCAAGTTGGTCATGCCCGGCAAGAATGGCGGCGGCATCATCCTGACCACGGTGCTCGGCATCGTCGGGGCCCTGCTCGGCGGATTCATTGCGACCCAGATGGGCTACGGCGACATCTCGGGTTTCGATCTGCGCAGCCTCGGCATTGCCTTTCTTGGATCGCTGCTGGTGCTGGTGATCTTTGGCGCGATCAAAGGACGGAAATAGCGTCGCGAGTCCGTGCCCGCGCGCGTCGTAGGCATCATTCCGCATCCTTTTCTCGCGGCGCCACGCGCGATTGTCGCAGCCAGCCCTTGCGCCAGAAATACACGAGCATGCCCAGCGCGATCAGCGCCATCAGCCCCATCACCAAGACGTAGCCGTAGCGCCACTTCAACTCCGGCATGTTCCAGCGAGAAACCTCGGTGTGAAAGTTCATGCCGTAGATTCCGACGATGAACGTCAGCGGCATGAAGATGGTGGAAATGATCGTGAGCACCTTCATGATCTCGTTCATGCGGTTGCTCACGCTGCTCATGTACAGTTCCATCAGCGACGTGGCGAGTTCGCGGTACACCTCCAGCAGGTCGATCAACTGGACCGTATGGTCGTAGCAGTCGCGGAAATAGATGCGCGACTCGGCCGAGATCAGGGGCGAGACGCCGCGATGCAGCCCGCCCAGCGCTTCGCGCAGCGGCCAGACGGCGCGACGCACGATCAGCAGATCGCGCTTGATGACGTGCACCGACGCCGCCCGCCCGGGCGTGGGCTGCTCGAGCAGGTCATCCTCCAGTTCCTCCAGCGCATCACCATCGCTCTCCAACACCGGGTAGTAGTCATCCACCACGGCATCGAGGATCGCGTACGCGAGCAGGTCCGGCCCGCTGCTGCGGAGCATGCCGTGGTTGCCGGTAATGCGATCTCGAATCGGGTCGAAGCAGTCGCCCGCCCGCTCCTGGAAGGTCACCACGTAGTCCTTTCCGAGGAACAGGCTCAGTTGATCGGTGCTCAGCCGGTCTTCCACGCGCTCGATCATGCGCGCGACGATGTAGAGGTGCTGGGGAAAGTCGTCGAGTTTGGGACGCTGACGAACGTGCGCGACATCCTCGAGCGCGAGGCGGTGGATGTTGAAGATCTCGCCGATGACCTTGATCACGCCCGCATCGCCGATGCCGTCCACATTCACCCACACCACAGGATGGCGGTGCAGATACTGAGTGATCTGCCGCGGATCGGTGATGCGGATGTCAATGGCTGCGTCGGCCGAGTAGGCGATGACGCGGATCTGCGGCTGCGGCGCATCGGACGGCGGCGAGATGGTTCCCGGCGCCTCATGCCGCGGCGCAGGCGATCGCTGCACCCCCATCAATTTGCGGCGCTTGCCTTTGCGGGACATCGATACCAGATCGGATTGAGACAGCCGCGATCTTGTGGAATCGCCGCGTATGGTCAGCCCTCGGCCAGCACGGCCTTCATCTTCGCAAGCATTTCAGCGGCAGCGGCGGGATCCAGTTTGCCTGCATTCCAGCCGATGCCAAGGCCCTTGTCTGCGATGCGGGGAATGATGTGAAAGTGCACGTGCATCACCACCTGGTGCGCAGCCGAGCCGTTGTTCTGCAGGACGTTGTAGGCGGTGGCGCCGGTGGCCTTCATGACGGCGTCGCACAGGCGCGGCAGTATGCGGCCGATGGCCGCCGCCGATTCATCGCTGAGTTGATGCAGGTGGGCCTTGCGCTCCTTGGGAGTCACGAGCGTGTGGCCGGGCGCGAGCGGGCCGATGTCGAGGAACGCCAGCACGTGATCGTCCTCGTAGACGCGATGACAGGGAATCTCGCCGGCGATGATCTTGTCGAAGATGGTTGGATGATGCGGCGGCATGCGCGGAGTGTAGCCTCGCCGCACGCGAGGCGCGTGCGGCTAAACTGCGGAGCGATGCTCGATCTGAATTCATTGCCTTTGCCGCGGCTGTTTGCAGAACTGACCGCTGACGGCTGTCTCGATCGGTTGGTCGATGCGGCGCTGGATGAGGACCTGCGCGATGCGGGCGATGTCACCAGCGACTCGATCATCGATCCGGTGCTGACCGCCGAGGCGCTGGTCGTGGCGCGCAGCGCCGGCGTGGCAGCCGGGCTGGCGTGCGGGCAGCGCATCTGCGGTGAGCACGTGCGATTCGAATCGATCGTGAAGGATGGAGACGCGTTCGGGCCGCGCATGACGCTGGCGAAAGTGGCGGGGCCGCTGCGGCACATTCTCGGCGTCGAGCGCACGCTGCTGAACATCATCGGTCGGCTCAGCGGCATCGCGACCGTGACGTCGCGCTTCGTTGAAGCGATCAAAGGCACGAACGCGGTTGTGTGCGACACGCGTAAGACCACCCCCGGCATGCGCAACCTCGAAAAGTACGCCGTGCGCTGCGGCGGCGGCACGTTGCACCGCATCGGCCTGTACGACGCGGCCCTGTACAAGGACAACCACCTCGCGCTGATCCCGCCGGAGCAATTGGCGGAGACGGTGAAGGTGGCCGCGATTGCTGCGCGGCGGTATCACGATCTGCGCTTCGTCGAGGTCGAAGTCGATTCGCTGGAGCAACTCAAGCGGCTGCTGACGATCGAGCCGGGCGTGATCGACATCGTGCTCCTCGACAACATGCCGCCCCCCATGATGGGCGAGGCGGTGAAGATGCGCGACGCCGCGAACGCTTCACTGCAACTGGAGGCGAGCGGGGGCGTGAATCTCGACACCGTGCGCGCCATCGCCGAGAGCGGCGTCGACCGCATTTCCATCGGCGCGCTGACGCATTCGGTGGCGTGCCTGGATGTTGGCCTTGACATTGCCACATGACATTCCCGTCGAGTACTGGCAAGAAGCCCTCGTGTCGTCGATGAGGGCCCTGCGTGATCCTGCGATCAAACCTGTGGTCTATCCGGAACTGGACTCGACACAGGAGCAAGCGCGCCGGTTGCAAGCGGTCCCGGGCGCGGTGATTATCGCCGCCAGACAGACGCACGGGCATGGCCGATTGGGACGCGCCTGGTTGGACACTGGCAACGACGGCGTTGCGCTGACGTACGTAGCGCGATACGGCCGGCCGGATCGCATCTCTATCGAGTCCGCTGTGGCCGTTGCAACCAGTGTCGATGCCTGTGCGTCGGTCGTTGGGGGCGGCATGGATCATCCTGATATCGGGATCAAGTGGCCGAATGACATTGTCGTCGACGGAAAGAAGATCGCGGGCATACTCGTCGAGCAGTCGGATGATCGTGCCTTCATCGGCGTCGGAGTGAACGTCGGACAAACGCATTGGCCGTCGGACATCGACCAGTCAGCCATCAGTTTGCTGCAGTTGGGTCTTCCAGTGCGCAGAATTGTCCTCATACAGTCGATCATCGAAACGCTCCATCAAGTTGCATCGCTCGATGACGACGTGGTGACCCGGATGTACATGCGGCGCGATGTTCTTGTGGGGTCAACCTGCACCTTTCGCGTCGGCGATCGCAAGGTCCGCGGCAAAGTGCTGCACGTCGATCCGATGAAAGGCCTCGCGGTGCTGACGAAGAATGAGGGCGAAGTCTGGCTGCCCGCGGCGACCACAACGGTGCTGAAGGACTGATGGCTTCCTCGCGTCGCGGTTCTGTCGAGCATCTGCACATCGCGGGAGGAACGACCGATATACAGTTGTATCGTGAGCGATCAGGTCGCCAACGTCGCCGTCGTTGAGCCGAGCCCGCCCGCCGATCAGGTGGAGGCGATGCTGCCCGCGCATCCGGGGTTCTGGACCCTTGTCAAGGAAGACTACGTCGTCAACGGTCGCGACTGGACGCGGCCGGGCTTCCGCGCCATGTTCATGTACCGCTTCGGCGTGTGGCGCATGCAGCGCTCGAAACTCATTCGCATGCCGCTGAGCGTGCTGTACCGCTGGATGCATCGGCGCGTGCGCAACCGCTACGGCATCGAACTGCACTACACCGCGACCATCGGCCGGCGCTTCCAGATCGCCCACCAGGGCGCGATCGTGATTCACGAGCACGCGGTGATCGGCGATGACTGCCGCATCCGCCAGGGTGTGACCATCGGCTCGACGCTCGACTACGACATGCAGGGGCCGACGCTGGGCGATCGCGTGGATGTCGGCGCGGGCGCGATGATCCAGGGCAAGGTGAAGGTGGGCGACGGCGCGCGCATCGGCGCCAATGCAGTGGTCATGATGAATGTGCCCGCAGGCGCGATGGCCGTGGCCCAGCCGGCGCGGATCATGACGCCGCCGGCGACCAGCGCCAGCAAGGCATAGAGTCCTCGCTGCATGAGCACTCCCGAGTCCATCCAGCGCGGCGATGATCTTCGCAAGACGAAGCAGTACGCCGCCGCGATCGAGGCGTATCGCGAAGCGATCAAATCAGTCGAAGTGCCTGACGGCGAGATTTGCCTGAAGATCGCCCGGTGCTTCGACGCGATGGGTGACAGGGCCCAGGCTGTGGCGTGGACGCTGAGAGTCGTCGATTCCGGCGAGGCGTTCGTCCACTGGCAAGGCGCCGCGAGCCTGCTTGATCGGCTGCTGAAGCACGCTGCGCCCACCAACGTGAAGCGCCGCGCGAAGGTCTGGCTGTGCGGCAGTTACACCACGGTGCAACTCGCGCCGCTGCTACGGCTGGCGGCCCTGCGCGAAGGCATGCTGCTGGAAGTGAAGGAAGGCGATTTCGGGCAATACCGGCAGGAAACCATCGATCCGAAGTCGCGGTTGTACGCGTTCGAGCCGAACTTCGTGGTGATGGCGGTGCATCACGGCGAAGTCGCGCTGCCGGAATTCACCGCGACGCCGCACGCGGCGATCGATGGCGAACTCGCGCGCTGGACCAGCCTCTGGCAGACGCTGAAGTCGCGTTCGAAAGCACGGCTGGTGATGCACAACTTTGCTGCGCCGCTGCAAAATGCATTCGGCAATCTCGCGGCGCGTCTGTCCGGATCGCGGGCCGCGATGATTCACGCACTCAATGCGCGGCTGGGTGAAGCAGCCGGCACCAGCGTGTCCATCGTCGATTGTGAGCGGCTGTCATCGCACATCGGCAAGCGCACGTGGTTCAACGACCGCTACTGGCACATGAGCAAGCAGGCGGTGTCGCTCGAAGCCCTGCCGGCGCTGGCGCGACACACCGTGGCCGTCATCGCCGCTGATCTTGGCTTGAGCAAGAAGTGTCTTGTGCTCGATCTCGACAACACGCTGTGGGGCGGCGTGATCGGCGAGGACGGCCTGGGCGGCATCAGGATCGGCCACGGCGATGCCGGCGGCGAGGCGTATCTCGCGTTTCAACAGGCCATCAAGAGCCTGCAGGCCAGGGGCGTGATCCTTGCGGTCAACTCCAAGAATAACGACGCCGATGCGCGCGAGCCGTTTCTCAAACACGCGGAGATGGCCCTGAAACTGGATGACTTCGCGATGTTTATCGCCAATTGGGAGCGCAAGCCCGACAACATGCGGCGCATCGCCCAAACGCTGAACATCGGCCTCGACTCCATCGTGTTCGTCGATGACAATCCGGCCGAGCGCGAGATCATGCGGCAGTTCGTGCCGGAGGTGGAGGTTCTGACATTGCCGGGCGATCCATCAGGCTTCGCCCGCGCGCTCGGTGAGTACCTGATGTTCGAGACCAATGCGTTCACCGCCGAGGATGCGGCGAAGACCGAGCAGTACCGGGCCAAGGCGCAGATCGCTCAACTGGAGGCGAGCAGCGGCTCGATCGAGGATTTCTATCGATCGCTGCAGATGCAGGCGGTGATCGAACCGTTCGACGAGATGCACCTGCCGCGCATCGTGCAACTGCTGGGCAAGACGAACCAGTTCAACCTCACGACGCGCCGTCACGGCGAAGCGCAGGTGCGGGCATTCATGAATGATCCGAACTGCGTGCACTGGTACCTGAAGTTGCGTGATCGCTTCGCGGAGCACGGCCTGGTGAGCATGATCATCGCGAAACGAGTTGATGGGGGGGTGATGGACGTCGACACCTGGCTGATGAGTTGCCGGGTGATTGGTCGCACGGTCGAGTCGGAACTGCTTTCGCACGTGAGCGAGGCGGCCCGGCGCCTGGGCTGCACGGCGATCCGTGGCACGTACATTCCCACGGCCAAGAACGGCATGGTCAAGGACATCTTCGCGCAGTTCGGCTTCGAGAAAAAGTCCACGGCCGCCGATGGCACGACCACGTGGCTGTACGATCTGAAATCCAGGGGCCCGATCAGCAACGGGTTCATCGAGCGACTTGAACCGTCAGCCGCCCCCATGGAGGAACAGACCGTTGACGCTGCATGAGCGGCTAGAGGAGTTGTTTCAGAACGTGCTGGGCGACGATGCGATCGCACTGCGCGATGAGATGACCAGCACCGATGTGCCCGGCTGGGACTCGGTGGCGCATGTGAACCTGATGTTCACGATCGAGCAGACCTTCGGCGTGCAGTTCAAGGGCAATGAACTGGCTGAATTCGCCAACATCGGCGAGTTGAAGGCGTACCTGGCGCGGGCCGGATCGTGATCACGCCCGGGCCGCGATCTTCTCCTCGAAGAGTTTGATGTATCGCTCGCAGTGCAGGTCCAGCGAGTAGTTGTCGATCACCGACTGCCGCCCCCCCGCGCCGAGTTCGCGCGCCACCGATTTGTGATCGAGAATCGTCGCGATGCCCTGCGCGAATTGCTCGACGTCTTCGGGCTCGGCGAGGATGCCGCCCGGGCCGGCCCGTACGATCTCACCCATTCCACCGGTATCGAAGGCGACCACCGGCACCGCGCACGACATCGATTCGAGAATGACCAGGCTCTGATTCTCAGCCCGCGAAGGCTGCACGGTGATGTCGGCTGCGGAATACATCACGGCCTTCTGCTGATCGTCGTGAATGTATCCCAGCGCCTTAGCGGGAATGCCACAGGCCTCCGCAAACTCCTCGCCGCGCTCGCCCAGCAGCAGGAGCATGGCGTTGTCGCGGATGCGTGGCGGCAGGGCATCGAGAGCGGCCACCATCAGGTCGCCGCCCTTCGCCTTGTTCTTGAGCGCCACCGAAACGAAGAAAATGATGTACTTGTCCTGCGGCAGTCCAAGCGCCTGCCGGCATTCGCGCGTGTCGCGCGGCTGGTAGATCGTGGTGTCCACCGGGTTGGGAATCTGGCGTACATCGTGCTCGCGCAGGATGCCCTGCTTGGAGAGGTCCAGGAGCCAGCGGCTGGGTGCGACAAAGGTGATGCCCGAACGGTCATATACGCGCTTCTTGAGTTTCCACTCCCACGCGGTAGCGTCGCGCCCGATGGGGGGGAAGGTGTCGGGATACGGACAGCGGCCGCACCCGGTCAGAAAGCGCTGGCAGTCGTAACTCTGCGAGCAGTGGCCGGTGATGGACCACATGTCGTGCATCGTGCCGACGATCGGTTTGCGCCGCGCCAGGCTGGGGAGCGCCAGGTAGTTGAAGTAGTTCGTGTGCCAGCCGTGGATGTTGACGACGTCGGCGTCGAGAAACGGCTGGAACTTTCTGATTTTGAAGGTGCTGACGCAGTGCACATCATTGAGGCCGATGCGCCAGGAGAATCGCCCGAGGATGTCCTCCATCAGCGGCGAGGCCGGGAGTTCGACGATGTCGGGGGAATCGAGTGCGCGGCGCCGGCACGCGATGACCGAATCCACGCCGCGGGCGCGCAGCCCCTGGTGCAGGCGGTACATCGCGGTCACCGCGCCCCCGCCGTGCGAGCGACCGTGTTCGTGAATCAGCAGGACTTTCATGACGCCAATGCGGGGCCGGAGACGCCGTGCGGCACGCGAAACCACTGCGGCCCGGCATGCGAATGGTTATCGTCCATCCGCAGGCGTATGGTAGTCGTCCGGTCCGTTCAGCCCGCTTCGATGTCTGGTCGATAACTGACGACCAGCGCCGCCCGTCACCGGACACCTCGACGTGCCCCGCAAACACCGATCCAACGACGCTGAAGCGCGAGAACCGCCAATGGCTGCAGCCTTGCTCATCGGACTTGCCGGCTCGGGATACATCGCCCGCGGCTTCGCGCTCGCACTGCAGATGGCGCCGGACATGCGCCTCGCGAGCGCCCTGACCCGCCGACCGGTCGAACATGTCACCGGCTTTCCGGAACCCGAACTGCTCACCAATTCGATCGACCAGATGCTCGATCGCTGCGACCTGGTGGTGGAATGCAGCGGCGACGTCGTGCACGCGACCAACGTGATCGACGCCGCCATGCGCGCGGGCAAACCTGTGGTGACGATGGACGCCGAGTTCCACGTCACTGCCGGCTCTCACTATGTCGATCGCGGCGTGATGCTGACTGAGGCCCAGGGCGATCAGCCCGGCTCGCTCGCAGCCATGGCCGAGGAGGCCCGGGCGATGGGCTTCAAGGTGCTGGTATACGGCAATCGAAAGGGGTACTACCACCCCAATCCGCCGCGCGATCAGATGGAGCACTGGGCCGAGAAGCAGGGGCAACGCATCGAATCCATCACCGGATTCACCGACGGCACCAAGATGCAGATCGAACAGACCTTGGTGGCCAACGGCCTGGGCGCGACGATCCTGCGCGACGGCATGCTCGGGCCGACTGCGGCTTCGATGGAGGAAGGCGGCCAGATGCTGGCGCTGGAAGCCCGCGCGCTTGGACAGCCGATCGCCGACTATGCGGTCGTCGAAGGTGGCCCGGCGGGCATTTTCCTCGCCTGTGAGGCGGACCCGCGGCAACAGCCGTACCTCGAGTACCTCAAACTCGGTCCCGGCCCCAACTACGTGCTGGTGCACAACTACCACCTGTGCCATCTGGAGATGCTGCAGACGATCCGCCGCGTGCGCAGCGGCGGGCCGGCACTGCTGACCAATTCCAAGTCGCCGACAATCAGCGTCGCCGCCATCGCCAAGCGCGACCTCAGACCCGGCGAGCGCATTGACAAGGGCATCGGCAGCTTCGAGATGCGCGGCGAAGCCGTGCGCATCGCGCACAATCCCAACCATGTGCCCATCGGGCTGGTGTGTGATGCGGTGATTCGCCGGCGCGTCGCTGCCGATCAGCTGCTGCAGATGGACGACATCGACCTAGCCGACAATTTAGCGACGCGAGCCTGGCTGTCCACGATCAGGAGCCTGCAGGACGCGAAGGGGAAGGCGCCGGCTCGAAAGGAACAGTTCGCCGTATGACCGTTGCGCGACGCAGTCCTCCCGCCGGCGGCGGGACACCGCCTGTGGATCCGCAGCGCCCCCTGCGATTGGCGGGCAGCGAGGTCGGGCCCAGCCTGACACACAACTACTACCGCCGCACCACCTGCCGCATCTGCAAGTCGCCGAGGATTCACACCTTCCTCGACTTCGGGCCGACGCCGGTGGCCAACGCGTTCCGCGAGCGCATCAACGAGCCGGATCAGCGCTTCCCGCTCTCGTGCTGCTACTGCGAGGAGTGCGGGCTGGTGCAGGTGCCGGACATCGTCGATCCGCGCGTGCTCTTCAGCACGTATACCTACTTCTCCTCCGCCAGCCAGCCGATGGTCGAGCATTTCAAGCGACAGGCGGAGTCGATTCGCCAGCAGTACCTGACCGATCCAAGTTGCCTGATCTGCGAGATCGGCTCGAACGACGGCATCTTCCTGCAGAACCTCGTGGGAAAGTGCCGGGTGATCGGCGTCGATCCGGCCGACAACATCGCCACCACCGCCGCGCTCAAGGGGGTGACGACCGTCAACAAGTTCTTCAATCCGCGCACGGCGGAGATCGTGCGTGAACTCTTCGGCGCGCCCAAGGTCGTTTTCGCCGCCAACTGCTTCGCGCACATCGATGACATCGACGGCATCATGGAGGGCATCGTCCGATTGCTCTCTGACGATGGCGTGTACATCTTTGAGAACCACCGCTTCGTGGACATGCTCCGGCACACGTGTTTCGATCAGATCTACCACGAGCACCTGGCGTTCTATACGCTTCGGCCGATCGAGCACCTGATGAAGCGCTACGGCATGCGTGTCATTGATGTGCGCAGCATTCCCACGCAGGGCGAATCGTTCCAGATTCACTGTGCGCGGATCGACAGCGCCCACAGGGAGCAGCCGGGCGTTCGGAAAATTCGCGATGAGGAAGAGGCGCTTGGCCTCAATCGCGTCGAGACCTATCAGAACCTCGCGCGCGACGTCGGCCAGTTGCAGGCTGAATTGAAGAAACTGCTGCTGGATCTGCGAGCCGCGGGCAAGCGCATCGTCGGCTACGGTGCACCGGGCAAGGCGACGACGCTGCTGCACGCGCTTGGCCTCGGGCAGGAGACGATCGAATACGCGATCGATACGACGCAGATCAAGCAGGGGCGGTACATCCCCGGCACCAGGATTCACATCCGGCCCCCACAGACGCTCGAGGTCGATCGGCCCGATTACCTGCTTCTGTTCGCGTGGAACTACGCCGACGCGATCCTGAAGAAGGAACAACCGCTGCGCGACAAGGGCATCAAGTTCATCGTGCCGGTGCCGAAACTCCAGATTGTTTGAACCCGACTACGCTGTGAGTCATGGATCAGCGCGGCCCGGAGCAGAAAACCTGGAAATCCTGGTTCGCGCACGCATTTGCCGTCGAGAAGCCGGAGGACATCGATCCCTCGCCGCAGCAACGGGAGATCGTGGATCGGCTGTGCAGGGAGATCGTTCGACGGGGGCTAGCAACGCCCGCCCTGATGGTGCTGGAGATGTCGCGTCCGCTGAACGCGTTCAGCGCCAGCGCCATGCACCTGCTCCAGCCGATCATCGCTGCGGTAATGGACACGCGCGCCTACGAGCAGTTCGCGAAATTCCTGGAGCATCGCGGGTCGGTTGACTTCATCTGCGCGAGGATCGAGCACCTGCAGGCGGACATCCAGGTTCCGGGCGATCAACCTGCCCAGATTGAGAGACCCAGAGACGAACAGACGCAATGAACAGCGTTGCGCTACTGGCACTTCGTCTCTTCGTCTCTTAGTCTCTGCTCCTTTGACTCCATGCTCGATCCAACGAAGATCAACGTCATCCTCGCCACCGACTGCGGATCGACCACGACCAAGGCGATCATGATCGAGCGGCAGGCTGACGGCTCGTATCGTCAGACGTATCGCGGCGAGGCGCCGACGACGGTCGAGAATCCCTTCGCCGACGTCACCATGGGCGTGGTGAGCTCAGTCACGGAGATCGGCGAACTGGCCAATCGGCGGTTGATCGACGACAGCGGCGCGATCATCCGTCCCGCGAAAGACGGTGAGGGTTGCGACATCTACATCTCAACCTCCAGCGCGGGCGGCGGGTTGCAGATGATGGTGGCGGGCGTGGTCAAGGAGATGACCGCCGCCAGCGCCAAGCGGGCGGCGCTGGGGGCCGGCGCGATCGTCATGGACACCATCGCCTCCAACGACAAGCGCCGCGATCACGAGAAGGTGCAGCGCATTCGCGAACTGCGGCCGGACATGATCCTCGTCTCCGGCGGCACCGATGGTGGCGACGCCAAGAAGGTCGTCGAGATCGCTGAACTCATCGCTCCCGCCAAGCCCCAGCCGCGTTTCGGATCGAACTACACGCTGCCGATCATCTACGCCGGCAACAAGGACGCGGCGCCGGCGGTGCGCAAGACGTTCGAGCACGGCTTTGATCTCAGGGTGGTGGACAATCTTCGCCCGGTGCTGGAGCTGGAGAACCTCGGCCCGGCGCGCGACGCCATTCACGACATGTTCCTCGAGCATGTGATGGCCCACGCGCCCGGCTACGACAAACTCATGCAGTGGACCGACGCCCCGATCATGCCCACGCCCGGCGCGGTGGGCAACATCCTGCAGCGCATCGCGAAGGACCAGCGCATCAACGTCGTGGGTGTGGATATCGGCGGCGCGACCACCGACGTGTTCAGCGTCTTCGACGGCGTGTTCAACCGCACCGTCAGCGCCAACCTCGGCATGAGCTACTCGATCTCGAATGTCGTCGCCGAGGCCGGCATCGCCAACGTGCTGCGCTGGGTGCATGCCGAGGCGGGCGGGCTGGATGAGCGCGAGTTGCGCAATCGCGTCAAGAACAAGATGATCCGGCC
>Ga0111538_10000226_pt1 | contig 69294 bp, 48 predicted proteins | sample SoiMethybrSBSTD1_FD_79669 | JGI IMG/M metagenome (GOLD analysis project Ga0111538, IMG submission 79669) | Bulk soil microbial communities from a Populus tree surrounding site in Tennessee, USA - Soil MetaG P. TD hybrid SBSTD1 (version 2)... | ecosystem: Environmental > Terrestrial > Soil >...
GGCTTCGAGGTTTCGAGTACCCCTTCATACGCGACCACGCTCGGCGCGGCCTGGATGGAACGCGGCGGAACCTACGTGCTCGCGAACATCCGTGGCGGCGGCGAGTTCGGCCCGCAGTGGCACCGCGCCGGCCTGAAGGAACACCGGCAGCGCATCTACGACGATTTCATCGCCGTGGCTGAAGAGCTCATCACACGGAAGATCACGTCGCCGCGTCACCTCGGGATCATGGGTGGCAGCAACGGCGGACTGCTCGTCGGCGTCGCGCTGACGCAGCGTCCGGAGCTGTTCAATGCGGTCGTCGTTCAGGTGCCCTTGCTCGATATGCAGCGCTACAGCCAGCTCCTCGCCGGCGCGAGCTGGATGGCCGAATACGGCGATCCTGACACGCCTGAGGAGTGGGCGTTCATCTCGAAGTACTCGCCCTACCAGAATGTCCGGCCGAACATGAAGTATCCGAAGGTCCTGTTCACCACCACGACACGGGACGACCGCGTCCATCCAGGACACGCGCGCAAGATGGCCGCGAAAATGGAATCGATGGGCTACCCGTTCTATTACTTCGAGAACACCGAAGGCGGCCACGGCTCAGGGGTGACCAGCGAGCAGCAGGCGCGGACGATTGCCCTCACCTACGCCTATCTCTGGCAGCAGTTGGGGAAGTGAGACGATCCACCTATTCCGCCCGCATAGCCTCGAGCGGCTCGATTCTGAGTCCCCGTCGCGCCGGTCCGAGCGCCGCGAGCAATTCGACCACTCCCATGAAGACGCTCGTGCCCGTGAGCAGCAACCAGTCTTTTCCGTGGAGCGCCTCGCCGCCGGCTTGGTAGCCCCACGTCAAACGCTTAGCGATGGCAGAGCCTGTGCATAAGGAAACAGACATCGCTGCTGACCGCACAGACGATCACCGAGGAGTTTCAGAATGACACTCACCCTTCCTACCCTCATCGTTCTGCTTCTCATCGCGCTCATCTGCGGTGCCGTTGGGAAGGCGCTCGCGGGAGGAGCGAGGGGCGGGATGATCACGTCCATCGCGCTCGGTTTCATTGGCGCCCTCATCGGACCGTGGGTCGCCCGTCAGCTCAACCTCTCCGAGCCTTTAATGCTCCGCGTGAGCGGGCAGACGTTTCCAATTGTCTGGTCTATTGTCGGCGCTGCTCTGTTCGTGGCGCTGCTTCACCTGATGTCCGGGCGGCGATGGGCCCGCTACTGATCAGCGCCGCAGTTTCCGCGCATCAAGGTGAGGGTAGCTAATTTAGCCACGCCGGCGGTAAGCCGACCTCTATACACGCGTCACCGGCGCCATCCTTGACATGCCCCGCGTGCGGCACTAGATTCAGCTGGCTCCCACCACAATTAGAGCGTGCCGACGCGCGCCGCCGATCGCGCGCGGCTGCAGCCTTGCAGTCAGGAGACCTCCGCCATGCCGCGTCCTTCCACCCGGTCGCGCGTTCCCGCGATCACGAGCTGCGATGCCCGCTCCTGGTCCGGACCAGTCCCGCCGCCGCGGCCACCCGGCCTCGAACGGGCCGCCGTCATCAAGGTGACCTGTGACGGCATCGAAGTCACGCAATCGATCCAGGACCTGCCCGGCCACAGCGTGCCGCTCGTCGCCGGCAAGCGTACCGTCGTGCGCGTGTATCTCAGTGCCAACTCCGCGTCGCCAATCATGGTGTTCGGCCTGCTCAAAGTGCGCCGGACTGGATCGGGTGGCGCGACGAGCGTGGTCGGCGCCACGGGTCCTGTCACGATTAACCCCGCCGAGAGCGGGCAGCTCCGGCTCAAGCGCGAGAACGAGAGTAAGAGCCTCAACTTCCTGATTCCCGCAGAGCTCACGGCGGCCGGCAGCGTCGAGTTCAAGCTCACGGTCGTCTACCAGACGACGCCGTTCAAGCTGCTCGTGCCCCCGCTCACCTGCAAGCGCACGGTCACGTTCCTGGCGTCGCCGCCGCTGCGCGTGCGCATTCTCGGCATCCGCTACCAGGCCGGCATGCCGGCCCAGTCGATCGAGCCGAATGCGCTCGACTTCGCGCTGATCCGATCGTGGCTTCAGCGCGCGTACCCGGTGGCCGAAGTCGTGTGGGCGCACCTCATCGTCAACGGCCCGCTCGCGTGGCCGTTCGACGCCGCGGCCATGAACGCGTTCGTGCGCGGCATTCGTACGACCGATGTGCTCGGCGGCGTGGACGCGCGGACGCATTACTACGGGCTCGTCTCCGATGGCGACGGCTCGTTCTTCATGCGCGGTCTCGCGTCCGGCATTCCCGGAGTGCCGGACCCGTCCACGGTCGCGTCGGGCCCGACGGGCGTCGACACCTGGGGCTGGGATATCGACGGGTCGTACGGCGATTGGTACACGGGGCACGAGCTCGGTCATACGTTCGGCCGCCTGCACGCGATGTTCTGCGGCGCCGCTGGGGGCGGACCTTATCCGTTCGTGAACGGGCAGCTCTCGAATGCGGATGGCGCGTTCACGGGGCTCGACACGGGCGACCCCGCACGCGGCCTTCCGATGCGCGCGCTCCCTGGCATCGTCTGGCACGACGTGATGACCTATTGCTCGTTCCAGTGGCTCTCGTCGTTCACGTACACTGGGATTCGGGACCGCCTGGTGCTCGAGGACGCGCTTCCCGCGCACGGTGCGCTACCTCGCGCACGTGCGGCCGGCAGAAAGAGGGCGAACGCCATGTCCGCCGGGACCGTCCACGTCGTCGCCACGATCAACCTCACGCGCGGCACGGGCTCCATCCGCCACGTGAACCCGGTCGAATCGCCGACGCCCGGCCAACGCGAGCTTTCAACGCGAGCGCCGGCGAAGCGCCGCGGCAACGCGCGCGCGGCAGACCAGGTCGCACTCCGCGTGTCGAATGCCAGTGGTCAGGTCCTCGGCGAATATCCGGCCGAGGTCATCCCGGACGCGTGTCAGGATCCCGGCGACGATCGGACCGGCATCGTCGACGCATTTCTGCCGGGAGCGAGCACGGCGGCACGGATCGAGCTGGTGCTGAACGCGGCGGCGATCGACACGTTCGTCGCAGGGACGGCGGTGAAGTCGCCGCAGAACATCAAGCGGGCCGCGGCGGTACCCCGAACCGCTCGCGCGCGTGGCCGCGCAAGCGTCGCCGATCGTTCCGCCGAGGCCGTCCTCACGTGGACGGAAGCTGGCGCCGCGCGCACCCGCCGCCGCGCCGGCGCGGAAGCGCCAGTCGCCGGGCGAACGTACACGGTCCAGGTCAGCACCGACGACGGCGCGTCGTGGCAGACGGTGGGGTTCGGTCTTCGAGAGCCGCGGGTCACGATCGATCGGCAGATCCTCGCGAACGCGCCTTCCGTCCGCGTACGTGTCACGTCCACCGACGGCTTCCGCAGCGCGACAAGCGAGAAGACGTTCAGAGCGGGAGAGATCTAACGATGAAAGTGGCTTCCGGCTTCAGCCGGACGTCAGCAGACCGAGTGACGCCTTCGGCGCGTACCCGGGAAAGACCTGGTCCACTTTCTGGCCCAGATGACCGCTGACGAGCTCGCCGAGCACGTCGCGGAAGTCGGTCGTCACCGCCAGGTCGCGCCGTTCGAACAGCTGCTCCGGCTCCAGGCCGGGCCACTCGCCGTAGAGGCGGCCACCGCGCACGCCGCCGCCAAGCACCATCATCACGTTGCCGTGACCATGGTCGGTTCCGGCGTTCCCGTTTTCAGCGGCCGTCCGTCCAAACTCCGACATGGTGACCAGCACGACGTCTTCCATCCGGTCACCGAGGTCCTGTGTGAACGCGGCGAGGGACGATCCGAACTGACGGAGCTGGTTGGTCAACTGGCCGGCCTCGTTGCTGTGATGGTCCCAGCCGCCGATGTCGGCAAAGGCCACTTCGACTCCGACATCGGCCTTGATCAGGCGCGCGATCTGTTGCAGCCGCTGGCCGAAGTCGCCAACGTACTGCGCGCCGGCGGTGGGGGTGTACGGGCGCGTGCGTATCGACTCGATCAGCTTGACCGCGTCGAAGGTCGCCTGGCCCTGCGCCTTCAGCTGTGCATCCGGGCTCGTCGAGTACAGATGCTCGAGGAGCTCGGCGGTCGTCTTGTCGGCCACCTGGAACCGCGGAAGACTGTCGACGGCGATGGCGCCGCGGCTGCCCTGCAGCGTCTTCGGCAGTTGCGCCCCGGACGCGATGGCGCGAACGGGTGACGAATCCGGCGCGACCGGCGTCAGCGCGCGATTGAGCCAGCCGTCTGCCCTCTTGATGCCCGGCGTTCCGCACTCCATGAAGTCTTGCGCGTCGAAGTGCGACCGTGACGGGTCGTGAGAACCGGCCGAATGCACAATCGCCAGTTGGCGGCTGTCCCACATCGTCTTCAGCGGCTGCAAGGCTGGATGCAGCGCAAACCGGCCATCGAGATCGAGACCGCCGTTCGGCTTACCCGGCTGCTGAATGGCGATGCTCGGACGAAGCTGGTAGTACCGCGGCTCGAAGAACGGCACGACGACGTTCAGGCCGTCGGCGGCGCCGCGCTGAAAGATGGCGACCAGGATCTTGCGGCCGGTCTTTCCTTGAGGGCCTTGAGCGCTCTGCGCGGCCGCGCGCAGCAGCCACGTGGGGGCGGCGCCGGCGGCGACGAGGGTGATCGCGGACGAGCTCAGGAAGGAACGTCGAGTCAACATCGCTACCTCCGCTGAAAGTCAGGTGACGCGAGTACGACGGCAGCAATGCTCGCCGGTGACAACGCCGTGCCCTTGGCGCCGTTCTCGAGCAGCTTCAACGTTTCAGGAGACACGGCAGTGCCCAGCAACCGCCGCGCCGCCGCCTCGCCATTGCCCGGCACGTGCGCCAGGTCGACCTTGACGCCTTCGATCTGGCCGGCGGCGAGTGCGCCCGCAAAATTGATGCGGCCGAGGAATCCAGCCGAGTTCGACCACGCGTCGCGGGTCGTCGAATAGCCGGTCGGCTCGGCTTTCCCGTACAGCGGCTGGCCCAGATCGGCGATGCGTTGCGCGAGCGCCGTCGGGTCGGTGACGTCCGCGCCCAGCACACGAACGGAGCTGAGCACCATCTCGAGCGGCGACTTCAGCTTCGCCTGCCACGCGCCCTCGGACAGGAATTCGCGCGATGTCAGCATGGTGTCGACGACCGCGCGGAGATCCCCGTTGGTGGCCGTGAAGGTCGCCGCCATGCGGTCGACCAGCGACGGCGGCGGCGCGTCGGCGACGAATCGCTGGGCCAGCTTCCTCGAGATGAATCTGGCTGTCGACGGGTGGCGAGCCAGGATGTCGATGACCTGGATGCCGTCCTGTTCACCGCCTCCGGCGGGAATCGAGTGGCCCAGGACGATCTTTTCCTTGCGATCGTGAAACGCCGGGTTGAACTGAAACTCGGCAATCCTGTTGACGTCGTAGATCGTCCAGCCGGTAAACGCCCGCGCGACGGCGATGACGTCGTCCTGCGTGTAGCCGCCGTCGACCCCCAGCGTGTGCAGCTCCATCAGCTCGCGGCCGTAGTTCTCGTTGAGCCCCGGACGCCGCGCGTTGGCCGGAGCCGGCTGCCCCGGGATCTCATCGCGCGGCGCCTGCGACTGCCAGTTGTCGAGGTAGAACAGCATCGCAGGGTGGCGAGCGGTGGCCAGCAGCAGGTCGCGGAACCGGCCGAAGACGTGCGGACGGATCGCATCGCGCTCGTAGCTCGTGAGCAGCATGCGTCCCTGCCCCTTGCCATTGAACACGTTGAAGTGATTGAGCCAGAAATCGACGAGCACTTCTTCGAGCTGGCGGTTCGAGTACAGCGCGCGGTACATCCGGCTGTCGATCAGCTCCTGATTCACGAACATGGGCGGCTGGCGCGCCGCCAGCGCCTCGCGCTGCAGTTCGGGAAGGCCGGCGACGGCCGCCGGCGGGAGCATCCGGAGCACCTGCTTCCGCTGCTCGGCGTCCAACGACTTGAGCAGCGCCCGACGTTCATCCACGGTGCCCTGCTGCGTGACGCGCCGCTGTTCGGGCGTGAGCAGGCTGTTGAGGCTCACCATGGTGCCCGAGCGCACGACAACCGGCTGGCGATTCGTCTCGGCCTGCCGTGCCTTCTCGGCCAGCTTCTGCAGATCGGGAAGCCCTTCCAGCATCTTCGGCGTGAGCGACGCGAGCACAGGCCCAAGGTTTTGGGGAGCGATGGACCCAATCGTGGCGAGGCGCTCTTCTGCCGTTCCCGTTGACAGCTTTTGCAGCTGCTCCGCAGACACCAACTGCGCGAGCCGGAGTTGGGGCGACACGGTGGCGTTGGCCAGCACCGGCTGGAGCGGCGGCTGAAACGTCTCGAAGATCTGCCAGGTCGCGAGCTGCAGCGTGGCCAGGGGCCGCAGCCGAGCGTCAACCAGCGGGTTTTCTGCAATCAGCTGTGGCTGGAGCTGCTGACGAATCCACTTCTCGACGCCGAGGCCGCGGACGCGATCGACGTCGCCGGGCCGCGGACCGAACGTCAGTCGATTCAGGACGTGGAGAACCTGTCTGTCCTTTGAGAGCTTCTGATCGAACTGGCCAGTGGAGGCTCCGGCCAGGGATCCGGCGGCGGCCACCAGTGCGGCGACACCCAGGGCGAAACGACGACGTCTCATAGCGCCCCCTCGGTAACGAGAGTTTACGCCCGTCTCACCCGCCTTAGACGCCGCCAGGACAGAATCAGTTGTGCCAGCCCGCCGCCTTGGATCCGCCAACCGAACCCGCATCGTCAGCGTCTATCGCATGGAGTCCAGCCAATGAACGCCTCGACCCGCCGCCTGACGCTTCTGGTCGCCGTCCTTTTTGCCGCCAGCCTCGATTCGTTCGCCGCGCAGGAGGCGCAGCGAGACGCGACCGATGCGGCGAAGCTGATCGAAGTGCTCGAGATCCGGCCGGGTGCGACCGTCGCCGACATCGGCGCCGGGAGCGGGCCGCTCGTGATGCCGTTGTCACGGCACGTCGGGTCGTCGGGCCGCGTGTATGCGACGGACGTCAACGCCGATCGCATTTCGGAGCTCAAGAAACTCGTCGCCTCGGCTTCGCTCGACAACGTCACGGTCCTCGAGGGCGGCGCCGCGCAGACCAACCTCCCGGAAAATTGCTGCGACGCCGTCTACATGCGTCTCGTTTACCACCACTTCGGCGATCCGGCGGCGATGAACGTCAGTCTCCTGAAGTCGCTCAAGCCCGGCGGGCGCATCGCGGTGATTGAGTTCAAGCCGAAGACCGGTAAGAGCGCGCCGCCGGGAAAACGCAACGAAGGCGACGCCCATGGCGTCATGCCCGAGACCGTGATCGAGGAGTTGAAGGCGGCCGGGTTCGCGGACGTTCGCGTCGTGCCGTGGCCGTCGGACCCGTCGATCGCGGTGGTCGGACGAAGGCCGGCTGGTTCGACACTGGAGCGATAGTCACCGGCAGACGACGCTGGACGCTTTCGCCTCACCTTGCGGACCGCGTCCCTTCGTCCGCTGTCGGTCTCCGGCGTGGCTCGATCGCCCCGCCCGACGGAGTCTCGGCCAGTGATCGGCCGGCCGTCGGCGGCCAGGCCTGCCGGCCGGGTAGCAGCGAGAGCCCGACGAGAAACAGCACCAGCGTGGCAAATGCCAGATAGCTCGTGGCCGGATGAATGGGGTCTTGCGAGACGGTGCCGAGCGTCACGCCCTCGAACAGGATCTGCAGGACGCGCGCCAGTCGTCCGTCTGCCGGACCGGAGAGCGCTGCCAGCACGACGAACTTCAACGTGAACGTCGCGCCGAGGATCACCAGCAGGCTCCGCAACACACGCGGCCGATCGGGCGAGGCGGCCAGCGTATTGAGGAGCAGAATCAGCAGGAACAAGCTCACGAGCACGCGCGGCAGCCCGAAGTCTGGTGTGACGAGCGTGAACGCCTGCGCCGCGGCCAGGACGGCCGACACAATCACCGTCAGACCATTGAGGTTGGCCAGCTGCGGCCGGGTGGCGTGCATCAGCCGGTCCGGCGCCAGCGCGCCGGAACGCACCAGCAGGCCAAGGAGCATCACGCTGAGTACGAGCCCGAACAGCGACGGCGGCCGGAGTGACACGCGATCGGCGATGTGAATCGCGCCCAGCAGCACGACTGTGAGAAACAGGATTGGCAGCTGGAAAGCCTCGCGAGCCGCGGTCATTTGCGCCCCCGGAACAGCCGTAACGGATTGAGATCGCTGAGATCCCGACGGAGCCCGGCCTCGAGCTCGGCCTTCAGCTCGTCGCCGCTATGCATCTGCAACGTCGGATCCTCGACGACGATGCGCCCGTTGGGCGCGACGGCGATCGCGCGATTGACCGTCTCGAGTCCCTTCGTGAACCACGCGTCGTCGTGATAGAACCGGCCCCAGCCGCGACGGTAGAACGCGTAGGCGATATAAAACTGCGTGCGCGCGTCCCGCTTCGCGGAATCAGCCCGCTCGAACGCGGACACTGCCGCTTCGAACTGATCCTGACGGAACAGCCGCATCCCGTCGTCGAACGACGGCTGATCGATGCGATACGCGCCGATACTGGCCGACAGGCCGCCGGTCACCTCAGCCATTGACTGCGGCTGCAGCGTGAACAGCCACGCGATCAGCGCCGTGTAGCCGACGGTCGCCGAGAGACCGAGGGCGCGGGTGAGGGACTCGCTCAATCGCTACTTCCTCAGCGCAGCGCCCGGGTTCTTCGAGAGGCGCCGTTTCGACGACAAATTAACATACGCGCGTGTTGCCCCTGGCTCGAACCCGGACCGTATGCTGGCGCCTCGTCGCCGCGAGCGCCGCGGCAAAAAGATGACACCTCGCGGCGATCGGTTGACACTTCACGACGCATTCGCCCGCAACGGTGGCATTTTCGGCCGGCGGCGCCCTGGTACACGCTTTGGATTGATTACTCTTCTCCCCATGCCCGGGGGTGAGCACGCGGCGCTCATTCGACCGCACACGTGCTGCGGCGGTGAGACCGCGATTGATTCAGCGAAGTGTGCTGGTCATGAACGTCACGTTTCGCAGCCGTCGAGTCCCGACGGTGGTTCTCCTGCTGCTCTGCGCTGCGCCGCCCGGCGCCCAGGCGCAGGACTTTGTCTGCTGGCCGATCGTCCGCGGTGACACGGTGTCCAGCCTTGCGCTGCGGCTGATGGGCAATCCCGACCGGGCCTACAGCGATGCCTTTCAAATCAGAGATCCGTCGCGACGGATGTTCGTGCCGAAGTCACACTATCAGCGCCTCAGCGCAGATTGGCAGGTATGCGTTGCTCGTGCAGCGGTGAAGAGCCAGCTTCTCGCGCCCGCACCGGCGGCGGTGAAGAGTCAGCTTCTCGCTCCCGCACCAGTTGTCGCGTCGGCAGAGCGATCGCCGGATGACGTACAGGCCGCCGTGAAGATCGCGGTCGCGGTGTGGTTGATGTTGTTGACAGGCTTGGCGGCTGCCGTTCTTGTGGCCGCGCGTCCGATCCCCCCAGTCATGCAGCGTGCCGGCCAGAAGTTCATCAACGAGTTTGCGCGGCCGCTGATCGACCCGTCGTCACGTGTTCCGCCAATCGCGGTGCGGCTGCGATTCGTTCGCCGTGCGCAGCACCTCGAGATCTCCATCGCCCCCGGCGAGGGACGGAGATACCCGAACCTGGTCGATCACAAGCGGAACGTGGAGTACGACGTCAACCGCGTGATGCGCCTCCTCGGATCTCGCTTTGTCGTGAGCGATCACGTGCGGGCCGCTGGCAAGTGGGTGGTCGTTCGGATTCGTCTGGCCGATCTGAGACAGGCAGGTGTGACGTGAGTATTCTTCTTGTCAGTACCGGTGGCGGCGGCGGAAACATCCTGCGTTCGCTGAAGATGCTCTTCGCTCGCGACGTCGCCATCGCGCACAAGACCGACGCGAAGTACGCCGAGCGGCTGCGGCGTGCGGTCACCACCCGTTTTCTCGATACGAACGAGTTCTCACTGGCTCAGGTGCCCGAAGAGGAACGGCTCTTGATCGGCGCGGCCACAACCGGCGGTCTTGGATCGCGGCACAGTCCCGAGCTTGCCGAGCGTGCGCTGGAAGAGAGCCGCGACCAGATCGAGCGGTTGATCGAGAAGTATTCCGTCGTCGTCACGATCGGCACTGGCGGCAAAGGGACGGGCGCCGGCACCATGTTTCCGCTCGCCGAGATCGTCCGCCGGCAGAACAAGCTGGTCGTGCCGGTGTTCGTCCGGCCGTCATTCGAGCGCCACGAGGTCGACAAGCGCCGTTACGATCACGCGATTGATGTCGCGGCGCGGTTCGACGCAGCGCGGATACGCCTGATCGAGATCCTCAACGACCGGGCCTACTCGGATCGTGATCCGCAACCGCAGTCGGTCGTGTGGGAACGGATGAACCTGCCCATTGCGCGAGGCCTGCGTGGCTTGCTGTACGTGCTGTGGGACCTCTCACAGGTTGATCCATCGGATTTGTCGATCCTGCTCGCCGGAGACGGCCGCATGCGGATCGGGTTCGGCGAAATCAATCCGGCGGATGGCCATGATCCGGCTGATGTCCAGATCGAGGAGGCGGTGAATCGCTGCTGGCACAACCCGTACTGCACCTTCAGCAGGCCCACTGGAACATCGCTTGTCTGCATCCAGGGAGACTGGTCAAACCTGGCCGACGCGAAGATCAAGAGCGGGATTGCGGCGCTGGCGTCCGTATCGGCTGACCGGTACAACCCTTTGTACGCGCGCGCGTTTCACACGCCGAGACCCTGGGGTATCACCGCGCTCTTCGCGGAATACACCGGCAGACACGAACCCGTGAGGCTGGAGTGGACGCTCAAGCCGTCTCCCATGAGCGTCTTGCTGACGACAAGCGAAGCGGCTTCCGCGCCGATCGTCGAGGGAGAAATCGTCGGTGATGCGACGCCTGGGGACGCTGACATTATCGCGTCGGCGACAGCATCAGCCGCGCTCGTCGCGGCGGCTCCGGTAACACCAGCACCAGCCAGACTCTCCGATCGCCGTGTCGCTGATGGCCCGCCGTTTGCGACCCTGTTGGAGTTCGCCAAGGCCGTCAATCGGCTCGACCGCACTGCCCTCGAGCTCGCCGCCCACGATCCGTTGCCAGACATGCCGATTGAGGGCCTCGACGTCAGGAAGCTGCTCGGCACGATCTGGTTCCGGGAGATCTTCCCGCGACTCTCGCCGTCATGGCGAGAGCGCCTGTTCGAAACGTTCGCCGGAAGCGTCGTGATTCCCAATCACGTGCTGTGGCGCGGGCGGCAGACCGTGCACCTTGCCGGTTCCAGTTACGCTGAACTGAAGGAGATCGCCGCAAAGACGATGCTGAGCGGGGCCGCTGGAACGGACCTGCAGCTCCTGCTCACGATCGCGAGCTTGTGGGGAGAACAGGCGCTGAGCCGCTTGCGGTTTATCGAGGTTGCAGAGCCCGAGGGTTCGGGGCGGCTCGGCGCACGGTTTGGATTGCGCGGGTAAGGTGGAATCGTAGCGGGAGCCGATTGGGAACCCGTTCGGCCCGAAAGTGTTACCTATGTCTCCGGAATAGTCCGTCACCCATGTGCTCGGAATACACCGGCGAAGGTTGGCGGTGAGGCAGGGATTTGAACCCTGGATACAGGTTTTGGCCCGTATAACGGTTTAGCAAACCGCCGCCTTCAGCCACTCGGCCACCTCACCGCGGACGAATAAGTCTAGCTCAGGCAGGAACTTGGGCGTCGGCAATCTTTGTGCCGATAGCGCCCTCTGACTCGATTGTCCCAGAAATTGTCCCATTCAGGCGATCAAGACGCCTAGCAGCGTCCCGCAGATCGCCTGGACTTACGATGTTGTACCGCTCAAAAACGCTGCGGGTCTTGTGACCCGTGAGCTGCATAGCCACACGTTCGGGGATGCCGGCCCGAACCAGATTCCGGACCGCCGTGCGACGGAAGTCGTGCGGGACGCGCCCCGGACAGCCGGCCAGGCGGCAGGCGGTGCGGAAGGCCACGCGAAACGATCGGACCGGTTTGCCTGCGCGGTGGAACAGGTGCGACACAACCCGATTCTGCTTGCGCTGCACAGCGTCCGCCGCAGCCCTCTGCTGTGAGCAGACGCCGGAGCTCGGCCGTCATTGGGAAGGTTCGTCCCTCGCCGTTCTTTGTGGTCCCCGGATCGAGCCGAACTTCGCCGGTACTGAAGTCCACGTGTTTCCACTGGAGCGGAAGCACCTCGCTGTCGATGCGCCATCCCGTGATGTAGGCAAACGCGATAACTGGCCGTACTTCCCTCGGCACGTGGCGAACGACAGCTTCGAAGTCGTTGTGGTCGAAGAACCCGGTTCGTACGTTGTTCTCCCGCAGCATCGGAGTGTAGGGCTTCTGGATCAGTTTTCCGGCTTGAAGTGCGAGGTTGAACATACGCTTGAGCGTTGTGAGCTCCCGGTTGATCTCGGCATTGGACACACCAGGGACGGACCGTCTCTGCGCCGGCACCTTCCGAATCGACCCGTCACGAGCTGTGAATTGCAAACGGCTTCACCTCGACGGTCCGCCAACCCTGACGGTCGCGCAGTGTCCACCAACTGATGCCTGAGTACCGCTCGGCTTCGCGCAAGTCCAAGAGCCGGCCCGATGTGTGCCGATCCTTGCGGCCGCGGCCTGCGCGGCGCTCCGGCTTTGCGTTGTCCGGCGCCGTCGTCGAAATGCCGAGCGTCTGCAGCTCGTTCGAGCCGTCGGTCGACATGCCTTCCTCCTTCGCTGCGTTTGTCTACTATCCCGTCGTCGTCGAATGATCCGCAAGACGCCCGACACAGCCTGGATCAAGTACGCGGCAAATCTGGAGCACGCCTGGCGCCTGAAGTTGGCGTGCATGGTGTGCCGGGAGTCGGCATGATCTGTGTTCAGAGGCTGCGTCGGGTCTGAGGCCTCGCCGCTCCGCACCTCGCCGACGATGACGCGACTCGGGTTGTGTCGCGGTGTCGCTCTGAGCAGATTGCGTCTGGTGATGGCCGGTCGATTGGGGTGCATCGAGCCGGCGCGGCGCCAACGTCACCAATGTGCGGTAGCGCCGGCTGTGTTCGCGGATTTTGACGACGATGCCCTGGGCAGTTGAGCTTGCGGCCATTCGTTCACCAAGGACCGTCACGCCTTCAGAGCCATCTATGGAAGCCAGGACGGGCTTGGCGCTGAGGGTCCTACCCGCACGAACGCCATCTCAGCCCCCAGGTCGGTTTCACTCGGGAGCGGGCGTTTGCTTCGGCGGAAAGAAAGCCTGCGTCGTCGGCGGCCCTCTGGCGGCCAAGCAATCTTCGCTGTGCGAAGCACGTCCCGGGCGTTCACGGTAGACGGCGCCGCGATCAGCTTGCAGCTTGACGCGGACCTGGCACTGAGCTGCGCACGAGCACAACCTCGACGATGATCTTTCCTCACCGCGGGCGACGGGGGAGCGACCCCACGGGCCGGCACTGGGCGCGAAGCGCCCCTCGCCGGGTGGGGTCGCTCCCCGTTGCCCGCGCCCCCTTGAGTGGTCTTACGCCGCGCCCGTGCGTCGGCGGATTCATGCGCTAATCCGCGTCGGAGCTCATTTCACGGGGCCAGCGGTAGGGGCCGGCGGTGGGGCCATCGAGCGGGCCATCGTCCTGCAGAAGGCGCTGGCCCCTCGCGGGATCCCGGGAATGAACCGGACAGTCTGTGGTCGCCAACCCGGAAGCGAGCCACGGCCGGCCGGAAACCTAGGCGCGTCCGGCGTCACGCTCTGATCATTCTTTCCAGAGTTGACATCCGCGGTTGTGTACACTAGTTTGCTCTAGGGCTATTTCGAACCAGCCTGACAACGAGCGGAGTCCACATGAGCCGAGGCGAGCCCCGTGACCTCTTCCCAGGCGCTCTTGAAATCATGGTACTGCGCGTCCTGCATCGCGAGCCGCTCCACGGCTACGCGCTCGTGCAGCGCATCCAGCAGGCGTCGAGCGACCTGCTTCGCGTGGAGGAGGGCTCCCTCTATCCTGCGTTGCAACGTCTGCTCAAGGCCAGGCTCCTTCGGGCCGAGTGGACCGTCTCGTCGACCAACCGACGGGTGCGCACCTACCGCCTCACGCGCGCCGGCGAAAAACATCTCGCGACCGAGGTCTCGCGCTTCGAGCAGATGTTGAAAGGAGTGTCGCAGGTGCTCGCCCTGCGCAACGCATGAAACGCCTCCGTGATCTGTTCCGCCGCCGCGCCGAACTCGGTGATCTGAACGCGGAAATCCGCTCGCACCTCGACGAGAAGATCGCGTCGCTGATCGGGGCCGGGATGCCGCGCGCGGAGGCCGAGCAGGCTGCGCGCCGGGCCTTCGGAAATGTCACGCACGTCGAGGACGCCGCTCGCGACGTGTGGCGGAGGCCGCGGGTGGACGACCTTGTGGCCGACGTTGGCTTCGCGTTTCGCTTCCTGCGGCGCAGTCCCGTGTTCGCCGCCGTGGCCGTCTCGTCACTCGCCCTCGGCATCGGCGCGAATCTCGCCGTGTTCACGGTCATCAATGCCATGCTCCTGCGTCCGCTCCCCGTCGACCACTCTGGCGCGCTGGTCGTCTTCAGCCGGCGGGACGCCGATACCGGCCGCACGAATTCGCTGACATTTGGCGAATACACGGACCTCCGCACCCGCACCTCCAGTTTTGTTGGGCTGGTCGCGCATGCGGGCGGCGACGGCTCACTCCAGGTCGGCGCGACGCTGGTGCCCAACGCCGGTGAACGCATTCGCTACGCGCGGGTGTCGAGCAACTTCTTTGAGGTCCTCGGCGTCGGGATGGCGGCGGGACGTGGGTTCCTTCCCGTCGATGACTCGTCGGTCGACCCCGAACGGTCGGTCGTCCTCAGCTACGACTTCTGGCAGCGCCGTTTCGGCGGCGACCCCTCCGTCGTCGGTCAGCCCGTTATCGTGTTCCGCGACGTGCCATTCACGGTCATCGGCGTCGCGGCGCGAGGGTTTCGTGGGATCGAGGCCGACGAGCGAACGGACGCCTGGTGGCCTGTCGGCACCGTCAAGATCCTGTTTGCCGATCGGCTCGCCGGATGGAACGTGACCGTCATGGGCCGGCTCAAGCCGGGCATCCCGCTGGCGCAGGCTCGGGCTGATGCGCAAGTGGCGCACGCGGCGCTGGTCGTCGACGAAGCCGCGGCCCACCCCAATTGGAATGACGCGCGCCGGCGGCGCTTTCTGACCCAGCGCTTCGACGTCAGTTCCGGCCGAACCGGCATCGCCGAGGCGTTGCGCGCGGGGTTCACGCAGCCGCTCTATGCGCTCATGGCCAGCGTCGCGGCCGTGCTGCTCATCGCCTGCGCCAACGTCGGCGCGCTCCTGCTCGCGCGCACCGCGGCTCGGCGACGGGAGTTGGCGGTGCGGCTGGCGCTCGGCAGCGGACGCGCCAGGATTGTCCAGCAGCTCGTGACCGAGAACGCGCTCCTCATTGCCATCGCGACGATGGGCGGCGTCGCGCTCGTGCCGCTCGCGCTGCGAACGATCTTGGGCTACGCGCCTGCGGCGGCCGCCACGGCTCTCGACACCGCCCCGGATCTCCGAACGCTGGCATTCGTTGTCGCCATGGCGTTCACGATGGCGCTCATCGTCGCTCTCTTACCCGCGATTCGGTCCACCCGCGCGCTCGAAGGCGCGCTCAGCGCCGGGACGCGCGGCCGCGGCGGCGCACCCCGCCGCTCGCGGGTTCACCACTGGCTGCTCGGCTCGCAAGTCGCACTCTCGGTGGCGCTGCTGGTTGTCGCCGGGCTGTTCGTGCGCACACTTCAGAATCTGCGCGGAGTCGACGCCGGCTTCGACCGCAAGACCGTCGTGCTCGTCACCCTCAACAGCGGCGCGGCAACGACGGCGATCGCGCGCAAGGTCGTGCCGGCGCTCGAGACGATACCGGGTGTGCAGTCGGCGACGTTCTACGCCAACCTCGGACTGCTCGGCGGCGGATCCGCGATGTCCGATTGCATCATTGACGGCACACTGCCGGGCGCGTCGGCGGAGGTGACGTGCGCGATGATGCAGGTCGGTCCGCGCTTCTTCGAGACCACATCCACCTCGATCGTGGCCGGCCGCGCGTTTGCCACGGGCGATGAGCCTCCGGCCGCGCAAGTCGCCATTATCAACGAGACGATGGCGCAGCAGTACTTCGGCCGCTGGAGCCCGCTTGGCCAACGCATCCAGGGGAAACTCATCGTCGGCGTGGCGCGCGACACGAAGTACACGAGCCTGCGCGAGCCGGCGCCGCGCATGATGTATACGCCGGTAGGCGGAGGCTGGACGGTCGCAGACGTGCGGTTTGCGCTACACAGCCATCGGACGATCGCCGAGCTCACGGGCCCCATCAAGCGCGCGATCGTCGACGCCGGAGTGACGCAGTCGGTGACGGCCATCGAATCGCTCGGCGCGATCGCGGACGCCACGCTCGCGCGGGAGCGGCTGCTGGCCAAGCTGGCCTCGTGGTTTGGATTGCTCGCGTTGGTGCTCGCGTGCATCGGGCTCTACGGCACGATGTCGTTCGCGGTGGCACGCCGGACGAATGAAATCGGGACGCGCCTGGCCCTCGGCGCCACCCGCGCGCGGATTATCGGCGGTCTGATGATCGAATTCGGCACGCCTGTTGCGATCGGCTCCGCCGGCGGCATCGCCGTAACGCTCGCGGTGTCGCGCCTGTTGTCTCGCTTCCTCTTTGGTCTCGGCGCGACGGATCCTACCACCATCGGCGGCGCCGTGCTCGTCCTCGGCCTCGCCGCGGCGGCTGCGGCTTTCCTCCCAGCGCGCCGCGCCAGTGGGACGGATCCGTTGATCGCGCTCAGAGCTGAGTAAGGTAACCCCACGGGCGCCGAGATGTACGCTCGACTCGTCTTCGATAGCGCAACCTGGTTGTCCCCACGATTGTCCCTATGACGCGCAAAATCAGCGCCTCCAGCGCCAACGGCAGCCAAGTCGATCGATCAGAAAAACGAAAGAAGCCAAATGATTTACGAGGAAAAACGAAGATGGCCGAAAAGCTGATCGACGTTTAGCAAACCGCCGCCTTCAGCCACTCGGCCACCTCACCGCGCGAACTGCAAGTATACGCTGCTCAAGGACTTGTAAATCACGGTGGCCCCGACGACGGCCTTCAATGATGCATGTCTCCGGCTTTTCGGCGGAAGCTTGTCCCCGCTAGCCTTCGCAAGTCTCACGATTCAAAGAAGTTCGCTGCGCGACTTTCGGGGACAGGTTTTCCAGCACCGGGGACAATTTCGGGGACAGGTTTACCCGTAGTGGCTACGGGATCGAGGCACCCGCCGGGCCGATCGATTTAGGCGTTGCTCTATGACGTCGACGGCACGAACCCGCGCGCCGCGCTGGTCGCTGCGCGGCCTGCGGCGGTCACTGGCTCGTCGATCGCCGTAATGACCGTGTATCGCCGGGCCAGCGCGAGCCGGGTGATCGTTGCGGGCGCCGATGGCCCAGAGCACGCACAAGAAGGACGGGTGGGGCCGGAGTTCTTCAAGCGTCGAACCCGACGGGCGATCCCCCAGCAAAGGCGCGTGGGGCACCTCGCGTTTTCTAACCAGCCGGAACGTTTCGTGATCGAAGCATCCCAAGATGTAACCGTAACCGACCGTTACATCGGGTCGCGACGCGCGCACATCCACTAGAATCGCCGCAGAACGACACCCGAACCTGAAGCTAACGAGGAGGCGCGGACGCTGAGTTCGCGCGAGCCGTATGTCTAGAAGACTTCTTCTCGGGGTCCTCGCGGCGGCGTTTGGAACGGCAGCCACCGTTGCTTCCGCGCAAGGACCAGCGAATGCCGGGCAAGCCGCTGCGCCTGCAGGTCGCGCTGGTGCCGCCGGCGGCCAGCGCGGGAATGCAATCGGGGATCCCGCAAACACGTTCGGCACCAGCGACACGCTGTACACCATGCCGGAAGCCGGCCAGGGCGGAGGCGCCGGCGACCCGACGGCGGAACAGCTCGCCGCTTCACCTGAGGCCCAGGCGTTCATCGCCAACGCCAAGCGCATCGCCGGCGCCGATCTCGCCGCCGAAGCGAATCGCTTCTGCACGTGGAACGCGACCGCCGTCGTGCCGCCCGGCAATTCTCCAGAAACCGTTCAGGTCTTCGACAACATGTGGCTCGCCACGACCGGATCGGTCGGCGCCTGGATCATCAAGACGAGCGAAGGCATCGTCCTCTGGGACACGCTCAACAGCGAGGACGAAGCAAAGAACATCATCGAAGCCGGCATGCGCAAGTTCAACCTCGATCCGGCGCAGATCAAGTACATCGTCATCGGCCACCACCATCGCGATCACACCGGCGGCCTCGAGTACTTCCAGCGCGCGTACAACCCGACGGTGTTGATGGGCAAGCTCGATTGGGACGTGATGATGACGCAAGGCCAGCAGCTGCGGCGCGGGCTCGACGTGCGTGACGGCCAGAAACTGACACTCGGCGACACGACGATGACGCTGTTCCTGCTACCGGGGCACACGCCGACGTCGGTCTCGGGGATCCTGCCGGCCAAGTATCAGGGTCGAACGTTCAACATGCTCAACCTCACCGCGTCGCGATTCTCGACCTACGCGAGCCTGGCGCCATTCCAACGCATCTTCGACGAAGCGAAGCGCGCGAAAGTCGAAGCGGTCGTACAGGTGCACCCGGAGATCAACATGCTGAAGTCGGACACGATTGGGGCGCTGCGCCGTTATCCGGTGTCCGGTCCACATCCGCTGCTGTCCACACCTGAGAAGGCCGGCCGGTACATGGACGTCGAGCTCGAGTGCGGCAAGGCACGCATCGCCGCGAACAAGACCGCGCTCGACAAAGCCCGTGGGCCCGAGTACTACCGCACGCCCGATCGGCCGGCGCCTGTCGGCGCGCCGCCCGCCGGGCGTGGACGCGGAGGCCTGTAGTCATCCTCACGGGAGTCCTCGCATGCGAACGCCTGCTCTGCTCGCCCTGGTGATCGCGGTCTCGTTCACGGCCACCGACGACGCGCAGCAGTCGCGCGACGCGGGGCGCGACTGGCCCTATCCGCTCGGTGACGCGGGCGGCAGCCGCTTCTCGACGCTGACGCAAATCAACACCTCGAACGTCGCGCGTCTCAAGCGTGCGTGGACGTTCCACACGGGATCCGGGCGGTTTGCCTATCCGCCGATGGTGGTCGACAGCGTTCTGTACTTCAGCGCGCCGAGCGGCGTGTTCGCGCTGGACGCCGTCACCGGCGAGCAGATCTGGAAATACCCGAAAGGCCAGCCGACGCCAGTCGATCCGGCTGCCGCTCGGGGCAACGCGGACGCCGCACGTGGTGTGGGCGGCGCGGGCGCGCAGGGGGCGGGCGCCGCCGGACTGGGCAGGAGTCGCGGAGGGGCTGGCGCAGGAACGAACGTCCGTGGCCCGGTTTATTGGCCCGGCACGAAAGAAGTCGCCCCGCGCATCTACACGCAACTGACTGGCGGCATCGCCGCGATCGATGCGAAGACGGGCGAGCTGGTGCCGTCGTTCGGCACGAACGGCATGCTGGCCGGCATCTCGTACAACTCGCCGCCCGCGATCTACAGGAACCTGCTCGTCACGAAAGGCGAGCGCGAAGGCGTCAAGGGCAACACGGTCAAGGCGTTCGACGTCATCACGGGTCAGCCGCGCTGGACGTTCTATCTCAAAGCGCAGCCCGGCGATCCGAATCGGGCGACATGGCTCAACGGCAGCGCCGACACGGACGCAAGCCCCGGCCTCTGGGGGACGATCACCCTCGATGACGACCGCGGCCTGCTGTTTGTCCCGGTCGAGAAGGTCGACGGCAACGGCGTCAACGACTACTGGGGCGGCGGCGCGCCCGGCAACAATCTCTACAGCGACAGCCTCGTCGCGCTCGATGCGGCGACTGGCCGGATGAAGTGGTTCCAGCAGCTCGTCCATCACGACATTTGGGACTACGACATCGCGGCCGCTCCGGTGCTCGTCGACGTGCGGCGGGACGGTCGCATGATCCCCGGCGTGGCGCAGGCCACGAAGATGTCGCTGCTCTTCATCTTCAATCGTGAAACCGGGGAACCCATCTTCGGACTCGAAGAGCGGCCAGTCCCGCAGACGAAAGTGCCCGGCGAGTGGACGTCGCCAACACAGCCGTTTCCGATCAGGCCGGCGCCGATGGCGCGGACCACGATCACGCGCGCCGAGCTCGCGAACGTGACCCCGGAGCATCAGGTGTTCTGCGAGACGCTGTGGGAGACCAACAACCTGAGCGACGCGGGTCCGTACGGCGCCTGGAAGCTCGACGGCAACATCGTAGTGCTCGCGGGCGCGGAGGGCGGCAGCAACTGGTGGGGCGTGACGTTCAACCGCCCGCTTGGCCTCATCATCGGCAACGTGCTCGACGCGGGTCAGTGGGGCCGGCTGCAGCCGGGGGGCGGACGACGTGGAGCACCGCCGGCGGAGCCAGCTGAGGGCGCGAGTCCGGCGCCACCGGCGTACAGCAAGACGCCGGCGCCGTTCAACCGATTCTGGAACAGCGAGAACATGTGGAGCTGCAGCGCGCCGCCTTGGGGCGAACTGGTCGCCGTCAACGCGAACACCGGTGACGTCGCGTGGCGCGTGCCGCTCGGCGAATTCGAGGCGCTCACGGCCAAAGGCGTCAAGCCCACGGGCACGCCGAATTCTGGCGGCGCGATCACGACCGCCGGCAACCTCGTGTTCATCGGCGCGACGATCGACGGCTACTTCCGCGCGTTCGACGCACGAAACGGCAAGGAGTTGTGGCGCGACAAGCTACCCGCGCCGTCGCAAGGCACGCCCAGCACGTATCTGGGCCGCGACGGCAAGCAGTACGTCGTCATTGGCGCCAACGGCGGCGGGTTCTTCCGCGCGCCGTCATCGGACGAAGTCATCGCCTACGTCCTGCGATAGGCGCGTCACCTCGGAGATCCATGCGTTCAGCAACCGCAGTCGTGTCAGCGGCGCTCGTCGCGAAGCCGCTGGTCCACGAAAGCCGGAGCCGGATCGTGGGCGGTGTACGGCAAGAAGGTGCCGCGCTAACGCGGTCCGCGCAGAGGGAGAACAACCGATGAAGTTGTCGTCAAGAGTATTGGCTGGCGCCCTGGTCATCTCCTCGGCAGTGCTGCGGCCCCACGCCCAGACACCATCGAGCCGGCCGCGGCCGGTCCGCCCAGGGCCGGACATTCTGTACATGGCGCCGGCGACGTCGGCTCAACTCGAAAACACCGGCGTCTGGAACGCGGCGCCGATCCTCGTGTCGGGCACATCAGCGTATCGAAACGGCGAGTTTCTGTACCAGGACTATCTCTACGACGATCGCGGCGCAGCGTCCCGCACGGCCTATCCCGAACCGCGCGAGAAGTATGCCGGCAATGCTGCCGATCTCGTGGAGATCCGGCTCAAGCCGCTCGCCAGCGAAATGGCGGTGCGCTTGACGTTGAACACCATGACCGATCCCTCACTCGTGGGCGTAGTGATTGCGCTGGGCGATACGACGCCCGCGGCCGCCTTGCCGTTCGGCGCCGGCGGCAAGCTGCCCGCGACGCGCTTCGTGACGGTGCATGGGTCCACCGCGGTACCCACGGACGCTTCCACGGGGCAGACGCTCGGTGGCGACGTCACTGTGGCCGTCGATCTTCGTCGCCGTCAGATCGACGTGCGCATCCCGTACTCGGTCTTCGATCCGCGCAACAAGACCGCCGTTCGAGTCGCAGCTGGCGCCGGTCTGTGGGATGCGGCGACGAACCAGTTCATGGAACCGGCCCAGCCCGCTGCGCCGGCACGCGCTGGCGCGGCCCAAGGCCGAGGCGGCGGTCGCGGCGGTGGTGGCCGTGGAGCGCCGGCCCCGCTCGACCCGAATCGCTCCCTGCTGTTCAATATGGCGTTTCGCTCCCACGAGCCGCCCAACACAGACTCCACGCTGGCGTTCTATAACGACCTCGCGCAGAGCGCCGCGTTCGGGTCGGGTGATCTCTCGCCCTTCTTCGCCAATGTCGACTTCGTGAAGCTGGCTTCCGGCAAGAACGACGACTCGCAGATCCCGAAAACGGGGCCCATGAGTCGGATTCTCGTGAGCCATTTCGAGCCCGCCCAGGGGCGCGGCACCGCGTCCCGGCTCGGCGCGCGATGTGCCGCGCCGTGCATCCCGGAGTTCGCTGGACGGCTTCAACCCTACGGCGTCTATGTTCCGGTGAAGACGCCGCCGGCGGCCGGCTACGGTCTGACGCTCGACCTCCATTCGGCCAGCGCGAACTACGGCCGGTGGCTCGGGCAGCATCGGTACGTCGAGCTCGGCGAGCGTGGCACCGGCTCGATCGTAATCACCCCGAACGGCCGCGGCCTCACGTCCTGGTACTACTCGGAGGGCGCCGCGGACATCTTCGAGGTGTGGGCAGACGTCGAGCGGCACTACAAAATCGATCGTGACTACGTCTCGCTCGCCGGCGTGTCCATGGGCGCCATCGAGACATTTCGCCTCGCGGCGCTCTATCCGGACCTGTTTGCCGCCATGGCAATGTCCGTCGGCTGCCCGAGTTTCATGTTCGAGGCGCATCGCTACGTCCCCGCCTTCGTCCATACCGGTGACATCGATACGACGACCAGCTGCCATCCCGGCAACGCGTTGATGGACGCGTATGCCGCCTCAGGGCAGGAGCACGTGTGGTGGAACTTCCTCGAGCATCCGCACGCGTTCTCCGGCCGCCCGCGCGATTGGCAGCCGTTCGCCGACTTTCTCGGCTCGAAGAAACGCGTCCTCGATCCGCCGCACGTGATCTACTACCTCAACACCGAAGCCCATCAGCCCGAGTTCGGGATGAACGCGGACCATGCCTACTGGGTGTCGGGCCTGACGGTCCGGGACGCGCGACACGAGGGCCAGATCCCGCAGGCGGTCAAGACCGACGGCTCCGCATCGTGGGCGCCGTACGGCCGCATCGACGTGATGTCGCACGGCATGGGCAGGGCCGAACCGGAGCCCAACGCGATCGTCCGATCGTCCGGAACGTTCAGTTTCGGAGTCGACTACCCGTGGCCGCGGTACAACGCCCAGGAAGTCACCTGGAAGCCGGCCTCGTCGACGCCGGCGCGGAACGTCATCGACATCAAAGCCGAGAACATCGCCACCGTAACGATCGACCCCGTTCGCGCGAAAGTCACTTGTGCGGCGACGATCTATCTCGCGAGCGACGGCCCGACGATCGTGACGATGACGGGCTGTGCACGCGTCAACGTGATCGAGGGCGTTCGGCGAGAGTGAGTCGGACGAAGGCGAGCTATTTTCGTACCGGCTTCAGTAGTTCATCGCGAATGTGCTTCGCCGCTGAGTCCGTAATCCAGCGGTTGCGCACCATGTTGTCGATCGAAGCGTTCACTTTCGTGGCGTAGTTCGCGTAGGTTCCGTAGATTTCCGCAGTCTTGTGCCAGGCCCAGACCTCGTGATGGACCATTTCAGCGCACGTCGGGTTCTCCCCCGTCAGCTCCGCGGTGAAGGTCCCCGTCGGCGCGTCGACCCACGGCGACCTGACGCCGCCGAGCGCATTGCCGTACTGATCCAGCCTCAAATGCGTCGTGCCGTTGACGGTTTCGGTCTCGACGCGCGCGGATTTCGGCAACGGCGTGCGGTCGCGCGCGAAGCGCTCGAGATTGTTGACCGCGCCAGACACGATATAGCCCTGCGGGAAGTCGTTCATGCGGAGGTCCGGAATGTCGCAGGTCGAGTCGAAGGGCCATTCGTCGGTCACCGGCAGTCGGTCGCTCGCCTTCTTCTGATCCGCGACGGTCGGCAGATAGCGGAACAGCCACTTGTCAGCGTGCGCGGAGGCGGGGATGTCGTAGATGCGAAAGATGTCATCGGGCGCGTCGCTGTCCGGCCGGCCGGCGTAGGGCAGATCCGACTGCGTCTTCATGACGATAACCGGGACGCCGGCGCGTCCGGGAATGGCGCGCATGTCGCCCGGCGGCAGAGGCGTCCCGCAATTCATCAGCGCGCCGGCGTTGCTCCCGCTGTGAGCGAGGTAGCCGTCGTAGACCGGTTTGCCGTTGGCCAAGCGCGCTTCGTGTCCGACCGAACTGACGTAGGTCGCGACATCGCCGCCGGTGTGGCCGACCAGGAGGACGTTGCGGACCGAACTGCCGAGGGGATTGCCGGCGGCGCTCCTGGCCCACGCACCGACTTGTGCGATTGCGTCGAGGCGAAGTCCCGGCTCGATGACGGATCTCACTGGCACGGCTTGAGCGGCGGCCGCAGCGCCCGCACCGCGTCCACGCCCCCCGCGCCCTTCCGCGCAGACGGCCTCGCGTGGTGCAGGATTGGCGAACGTCAGCGTCGAATAACGCGAGGCGTCGAAGCGCTTGAGCGACTCGATCACGCCCGGCATCGAGATGCCAATCCATGCGTCGCCCCGTTCGAGCATGCTGTCGGACAGGAACCCGTGTACGATCGCCATGTCGAATGCACGAGCCGGGTTCATCGTCTCCACGATGACCGTGCCGGAGAATCTGGAGAGATCGGCCGGGCGCCGCATCAGAATGCGCGTCGCGTACGACGCGCTGCTGTACTTGACGACGAGATTCGCCGCAGGATTCGCGGGCCAATCGTAGACGTTCGCGGTACCGCTGACGAGGAACTCTTCTTCCACGAAGCCCAGCTTGTCGAGTTCCAGCGGCCGCTGCGTGGCTTTGTAGTAGAGCCACGGATGCGACGTGGCGGTGACCGGGATCGGCGTGACGCTGGGCAGCGCGACGGCCGTCGTGCGCGCCGGAATCGTGCCGGTCCAGAAGATGACAAAGACCGCGGCCAACCCGCCAGGGAGCCACAGAGAGCCACGAGAGCGTGAATGGCTGACGAGACGAGTCGACATCGGCGTCTCCCTCTGGATCGGGTCCGATCGGCCGTGGCGCGATCTTGGACAACACGCGCGGCGGCAACGGTCGGCGGTACTGAATTGGTCCCACAATCCTACATCGGGAGGCTCTATGACAGGTTCACGATTGGCGCTCGCTCTCGTCATCGCAGTGACCGTGGTGACTGGTGGGGTTGTGGCGCAAACCATGTCGCCAGGCAGCGGAGCGGTGAACAAGTACACCCTGCCGATGCCTCTCACTGGAACGGTGCAGTCTGGAACGGTTCCAGGAGAAGAAGTGAAGACGCTGACCATTCCTGCCAGCTGGAACAATCCCTGGCAGGACGGATGGAACGATCCGACGAATCCGCGGCCGGCATTCGTGCCTAACAGCACGCCTCTCGGGTCCGGCCCCTACAAGGCGATCCTCGCCACCGAACCAGGAGCGGAGGAACTCGTGGCGTACTACCCGGCCGACCTCGTGGCCTTGGGCACGACGAAGTTGCCGGTGCTCGTGTGGGGGAACGGGTCATGTACCTACAACGGCAACAAGTACCGTCATCTGCTGACGGACGTCGCCAGCTATGGCTATTTCGTCCTGGCCGGCGGACGGATGAATGCGAACGGGGGCGCGAATGAAACCACGCAAATCAGGAGCAACAACGCGCTCCGCAATCCGATGCCGCCTCCAGCGCCCGCCGCAGCGCCTGCTGCGTCGGCGGCGCCGCCAGCGGTCCTTGACGCAGTCGCGAGCACGTCCCGCAGCGTAACCGTTGAGAATCTCGCTCACGGCATCGATTGGGCGATCGCCGAGAACGAGAAACAGGGAAGCAAGTTCTTCAACCGGCTTGATACCCAGAATATTGCGGTGATGGGTCACTCGTGCGGCGGCGGGCTCGCGTCGCATTTCGGAAAGGACCCAAGGGTGAGAACGCTCGCGTTCTGGAACTCTGGTGGCGATGCGGCCCTTGCCGCAGGCATCACCAAGCCGACGCTCATCTCTCCGGGTGATCCCAGGTTCGACACGGCCTACTGGGCCGCGAACGCTACGTACAAGGTGCTCAGAAATGGCGCGGCGCCCGTGGTCTTCGCGTGGCGAGCCAACATGACGCATCTGGGGACCTTCCGAACGGTGAACGGCGGTCTTGAGTCGGTGGTAATTCGTGCCTGGCTCGACTATCAGTTGAAGGGAGATCGGCAGGCGGCCCGGATGTTCGTGGGAGACGACTGCGAGTTGTGCAAGAGCCCTGGCTGGCAGGTTGAGTCGCGACGTCTGAAATAGCCGAGGAGGCCTCATGCGCCGGATGTGCCGCATCGTTCTAGTGTGTGCGTTGTTGATGCCGCTTGGCGTTTCCCGCCCCTCTGCCCAGGCATCCCTCCAGATATCGATCGAGGACGTCGAGCTCGGCGACGGCGCGCTCGCCCGTTATCGGGCGCCCGCAGCCGGCGTCTCCCATATCGCCTTCCTGGCCATCCATCGCACGAATGACTTCCGGAATCACCAGTCGGCCGTAGAACTGGCCAATCGAGGCTTTGGGACGCTCGGCATTCGCACCCGGTTCGGCAGCAACGAGGCCGACGTCAATTTCGAACTGATCGCGCTCGACATCAGAAACGGCATCCGATATCTGAAGAACATCAAGAAGCACACCAGGGTCATCCTGGTAGGGCGCAGTGGCGGAGGTCCCAGCACGTCCTACTACCAGGCCCTCGCGGAGAACGGCGTCTCCTACTGCAAGGGACCGAACAAGATCACTGAATGCCCGTTCACCGGAGCGGAGTTCACCCCCGCCGATCGGGCGGATGGCATCGTCTATACCGATGCGCATCCAGGCGTTGGCGTCAATCAGTTGCGGTCGCTCAACGGCTCCGTGGTCGGGCAGGCGCTCGCCCCCGACACTACTATTGACGCGGCGCTCGACCCTTTCGACCCGAAACACGGCTACAACGCCAGCGGCAACTCGGTGTACTCGGCGCCGTTCATCGCCGCCTACGCGCGTGCCCAGTCGCAGCGCATGAACGACCTGATTCGCGACGCACTGCAGATCAAGCAGAACCTGCCACCGGGGTCGAAGGACGCACTGTTCGTCATTGCGCATGCCAGCGCCCGTCTGGTGGAGCTCGGCACCGACGTCCAGTGCTGTACGCTGAAACCGACCCGCCTCCTTCTGGACGCCAGCGGGACCTTGTCACCGCCGCAGATCATCCGCTCGGTCCGGGTTCCGAGCCCCGGCATCAAGGACGATGACGCCAACGGCAGCGAGACGTTGACGATCACTTCGTTTCTGAGCGCCAATGCGATCCGCTCCCGTCACTCGCTCGACGACATCGACTGGTGTTCGAGCAACAACTCGACCATTTGCGCGGCTCGCTCCATTTCGGCGCCCACCCTGGTGCTGGCGCACCAAGGGCACTACTTCATCCGTGACAGCGAGGAGATCTACGAGGCCGCGAAGAGTGCTGACAAGGAGTTCATCGTCGTCGAAGGTGCCACCCACGCCGGCGGCAACTGCACCGCCTGCGCGACGAATCACCGCACGGGCCCGTACGTGAACGTACTGCGCAATACCTGGAACTATGTGGCGAACTGGGCCAAAGCGCGATACTGACGAAGCCTCGGTCTTGCTAAATTGGTGCGCAATCGTACATTAGGAGCGGACAGACGCAAGGTTCTGACACTTGGCGCGACGACGATGGCCCTGGGTGGGACCGTGAAAGCAAGCTCGACGCAGCCGGACAAGGTCAAGACAGACCTTCCCACGTGTCATCTGAGCGCCAGCTGCGGTTTATTGGGCCGAGCCCCGACCGCCTCGTCCCGCCGGCGCAGGAGCTGGAGCGCCTTTGGGCGGACGCGCATCTGCCGGAAGCGGATGAGGCCTGACCTCATACTGCGTCATTCCCAACGACCACTTGATCGCCTCGTCGTACATCTTCAGAAGGTCGGCATTGTCCCACAGGCTTTCGCTGTTACCGATCGAGGACACGAACACGCGTCCCTTGCCGTACATCTTCGTCCAGGCCACCGGGTAGTCTCCGTCCGTGCGCGTGTAATCGGCAACGGGCGCCAGTTTGGACAGGTCTTTACGCAACACCACGTCGATGTTGGCACGGGTGTACGCATCCGGGTGGTAGACCGCACCATTGGGAAGGTCCCACACCCTCGGCAGGTGCTTGGTGAACGGAGAATCGGGACGTTCGTTGATGAAAGTCGACGCGCCTCCAAAGGGATCGTGGACGTCACTGGCCGCGTTTCCGGTGCCCAGGATATTGTGCATCTCCGGCCAATCCGTGTTCGGGAGCATGCCGATGAACAACGACACGAACCCGACGCCCCTGTCCCTGAGCGCGCTGACGAGATCCCGCTTCTGCTCCACACTGAGCGGGACATTGCGGTGACCGGCATAGAGGATCGCGTCGATGTTGCACAGGCTCGGGCCGCCGCTGGCCGGCGTCGTGCCGTCGGTCATCTTCGGCGTGAACGAGATGATGTCTGAATCGGTTCGGATGATGACGTTATAGGCGCCGGAGTCGCGGCCGATGCGCTGCAGTTGCGCCAAGGCATAGGACACGTACTCGTGCTGGGCTCTGCCGTTACGCGAGTCCGCCCAGGCCAACACACGCTTTCGAGCCGGGGCGGCGCCTCTGCCTGCTGTTGCCTGGCCTCTGCCTGCTGCCGTCTGACCTCCGCCTGCGGTGGCCCGCCCTCTTCCAGCCGTGGGGGCGCATGGATCCTGGGCCGCGGACTCCTGGGCCGCACGCGGCGTCGGCTGGGCCGAACCTTGCTCGGTCGCTACCCACACGACGCAAAGCAGAATGGCAATCGCCGTCAACCCTGTTCGCTGGTACTTCCTCATGAGTTCACCTCAAGGTCTCTGTTCTGCGAGGAAAAAGAATAGCTGGTGACTTCGTGGCGTTCGACGGAGGTTACTGTGTGGTAACCGTTACACAGGAACGATCTCCCTCGTGCTCCCGTCGACCCCGCCAGTTCGCCGTAGAGTACGCGTCCTGGGAGCCAGCTCATGCGATTCGCCAGCACCTCACGACGCCTTGGACGATTGCTGCTGTTAGCTCTATCAGGCGCTGACGGACTGGGTAAAGAAGGGCAGTGCGCCGGGCCGCATCGACATCTCCACCACGACGACGGCGGGAACGGCAGTCAAGTCGCGTCCGATTTGCACCTATCCGAACGGTAACTGGTTGGCGGGTCGAGTCTACTGCAGTGTTGCGAGGCCCGGCGAGACGATCGGGTGAGGTGCTCGGAGCAGTTCGACGAGTACCTCGCGCGGGTCGAGATCGCGCAGGCGAGCAGTCTGTACGACACTGCTGAGAATCTGCTGCGTCTCGGCACCTCGGTCGGAGCGATTGCCACCCGACACCTTTCGATTCACCACCGCCGGCCGGAGCGCTTGCTCGGCGAGCCAGTTGGTGACGTCGACCGTCAGATCGAAGAGGAACCCAAAGACCGCAGGTAGTTCGGTGGTCAGATGCGCTGCGAGACGCTGACAGTCATCGGTCGTGCCAGGGGCGGCGATCAGATTGACGAGCCGCGCGATCAAATGACCGCGCCGCAGTGCGGACAGTCCGGCGGCAACGGCACATCAATCGTGTCGTCGACCGTCAATGGCGGTCGTCGATGCCCATGCCGGCCATGTCGGCGACCTGGTTGGCGTCCTGGCGACCGGCTGCTCGTCGGCATGTCACCGACCGATCCGGTGACGTTTACGGCCACCGCCCTGCTGCTGACCGCGACGACGCTCGTGGCCTGCTATCTGCCGGCTCGCCGCGCCACCAGGGTCAATCCGATCGTGACGCTGCGGACGGAGTAACTTGTGACCAGGCTGCGTGTGTTGCTGTCGCGACTAATCGGCCTGTCCCACGGACGCCGGCGCGATGCCGATCTCCGGACCGAGATCGACGCGCACCTCGCAGAAGCCATGGACGAACATCTGAGAAACGGAATGACGCCGGCCTCTCCTAACGCCCGGTCGGCCGTCACTCGCCAGTCAATTCGTCCGGAGTCGGAGACCGCCGCGCACCGTGCCACCGCGCAGAGTGCAAGTATACGCTGCGCACGGACTTGCAAGTTGACGCTGGCCCTTGCGCTGGCCCCCACGAAACGAATAGTCAGGCGACATCGGGCCGGAAAAACCGTTGATGTCGCCAAGTCACACAATTCGAAGAAGTTCGTCGCGCGATTTTCGGGGACAGGTTTTCGCGCGCCGGGAACAGGTTCGGGGACAGGTTTCGCCCAGCGTGCCCGCCGCGCCACCGACCTCGAAGACCACACCCAGTCGCTCCTTGGTCTCCCGCTGCCACTGTTTTAACTCGTCCCCCGCCGTCACGCCAATCCTTGGGGACAACAACACGTTCCAAGTGTACAGCGTGCCCAGCCGCCGAGCGATGGTCGGCCTAAGGGTGAACCTCGGTTGCTGAACGAGTTTCCTGTCGTGTCCGTCACGCGGACCGGGCGTGCACACTTTGCTTAGCGATTCCCGCCATGACGAGCAGGATACGAACAGGGATCGCTCTTCCGATACTTTCGCACGGGCTGGTCGGCTGCGCGGATCAAGGCTCGCCAACGGCTCCATCCGCGCCACCGCCACCGTCGGTTCAGGCATGTCCGCACCGTTGACGGTCGGACCTGCGTCATTCGTGCGGAAAGGCGAGTTCTCATTTCTGGGCGACGACGGCCTCGCGCTCTCCGGCACCGTTGGTGTCGCCCGTGAACGCGGTCGGCACGATCAACGTGCCCGCATGGCCCGCGGGTCGATGGTGAGCTGATAAGAGTGGCGTGGCTGCAGTTTCTCGGTACGTGAATACCCGATGCTGACGGTGTGTCACTTCGGCAGGTCGATTAGGACGATGTCAGAACTCGCTTGGATACGGTCGAACACGATCGCTTTCCCGTCGGGCGTGATGTCGAACGTCTGTATCCGGCCGCGATAGCTGAGGCGGGTGAGCGCGTGAGTCTTGTTCGTGGCGAAATCGAGCAGCCAAAAATCGTGTGGGTGAGAGCGTGGCACGTACACCAAACCCGTTCCATCTGGCAGGAAGCGATGCGCACCGCCCAGGGCGGTTTGCACTTCCGGCAAATCGACGCGGGTCCCGTCCGGTCGGACTGCGAGGAGTGGCACGCGCCCGCCAACAGCGGGGCCACCGTACACGATCAGGTTCCCGCGCGGCGACCAGGCTGGGTTGACGAGTTGCCCAGACACAAGACGTACGGCTGCACCGCCATCTGCGGGGATCTTGAACAACCCTGATCCCTTCGAGTCGGCGCCCGCCACCACGATCCAGGTGCCGTCTGGTTTCCAGTCGGCGCTGCCCCGGCCTCGCGAAGTGTCTATAGTGATCGACGGCGCCAGCGTTCGAGGATTGGTCCCGTCCCCCGACATCATCAACAGCCGCTGCTGCCCCCCTTGACTGACGATGATGGCGACGCGAGTTCCATCGGCTGACACAGCAGCCGGTTCCGTCAATGAATTATTGGCAGCCTTCCACACTTCGGACGGATTGCCGTCTTCGACTCGCCAGAGGCCGTCGCGGCCACTCTGACCCGAGAGGTAAAATATCGACTTGCCGCCGAAGCGTGGCGCGAGGGCGCGCACGCCCGGCACTCCATACGGTCGAACGTCGCCGTCGTCGGCTTGTCGATTGAGTAGCGGCACCTGCCACAGGCTCGCCGTGATGGTCGACGTCGTGGTCGCCACGCGACGGCCATCGCGACTTGTTGATACCGACGTGTAGTTCTCCAGGCCGGAGATTACTCGCCGTGACACTTTAGTCTCGACATCAAGCGACCAGAGCCACGGTCCCGATCCGTCGTCGGCGCGTGCAATATAGAGCAGCGTACGTCGATCGAGTGGCGCGAATTGATTCGCCGCCGCCCGCAGCGTAGTCAGTTGCTCGGGTGTGCCGCCCGAAGGTCGAACGCGCCACACGTTCATCTCTTCGGTGGGTTCCAACCCGTGTGCGAAGTAGATCCACTGGCCGTCCGGTGACCAGACCGGATTGTGGTTGTGCATGCTGCCCGCGAAAAAGCCTGCGTTGTCGACAACGATCGGTCGCGCGTTTGCGCTCGTGCGGTCCGCGAGCCAGAAGGGATCGCCGGGGCCGTTCGTGAAGTACACGAGCCGAGTGTCGTCGGGAGACCAGGACGGTGCGGCGGCGCCCTGGCCCAGGAACGGACGGGGCGGGCCTCCGCTCAGCGGGATGAGCCACTTTGGCGCGCTCGAGTCGCCCGCCTGAGTGAACCAGATATAGCCGCCATCCCCGGAAAAGCCGAAGATTCTCAGGATGCTCCCGGGACCACCCAGCGGTGGGATGTCCTTAGTGACGTTGAGAAAATGCCCGGTGCCCACCTGGCTGACCCACAAGTCGTACTCCCCGGCGCGGTCGGCGATAAATGCCACATATTTCCCGTCCGGCGAGATCTCCGCGCCCCCCTCCGTGCCCTCCCAACCGGTGAAGAGGGAAAATCGCGCGTTGGCCAGCGGAGCCTCTTGGACGATCGGCTGCCGCCGGGCTTCCCACACACCGATACCCGCCACGACCGCGGCAAGCCCGGCGACCACAGCCCACGGGAGCCGTGTCTTCCAGGTGCTGACGGCGGCTGGAATGGTTACATCGGCGGTGCCTGGAACCACTTCCTTGATCGCGTCGATCTCGATTCTGACGTCGCCGACATCTCTCAAGCGCTGCTTCGAATCCTTGACCAGGCAGCGGAACAGTAGTCGTCGGATGGCGACGGGGGTTACGGACGGAAGCGTCGACCATTCAGGCTCGCGTTCGAGTATTTTTGCGATGGTGTCCGAGGCGGTGTCACCCGTAAACACGGCGCGCCCCGCCAACATCTCGAAGAGGACACAGCCGAATGCCCAGATATCAGCGCGCTTGTCAACATTCTGACCGCGGGCTTGCTCCGGACTCATATACGCGGCGGTGCCGAAGATGGCACCGGCCCGCGAGTGGCTCGGATCGGAACCCACGCTGTCGGGAGTTGCCACCTTCGCCAACCCGAAGTCGAGCACCTTGACGGCGCCCTCCGGCGTGATCTTGATATTCGCGGGCTTCAAGTCACGGTGGACGATGCCCTTCTCGTGTGCGGCCTCAAGAGCGTCCGCGATCTGCCGCGCGATCGTCAGGGACTCACTGACCGAGAGGCCGGGTGCGTCGCTGCCGGGGGCGCGCCCTGGACCTGCGATTCGTTCGGCGAGGGTCTCGCCTTCCACCAGTTCCAACACGAGCGCGCGCACGCCGTCGGCCTCTTCGACCCCGTAGATGGCGCCGATGTGCGGGTGATTCAACGTGGCGAGCAGCCGCGCCTCACGCTCGAAGCGCGCGCGCCCTTCGGGCTCCGCCGTGAACGCCGGCGACAGCACTTTGATCGCCACCTCGCGCCCAAGCGTCTCGTCGTGCGCGCGGTAGACCTCGCCCATCCCTCCAACGCCGAGCAATGAGCGGATCGTGTAGGACCCGAAGCGCGCGCCAATGAGTGTGCGTTCTGGTTGATCGAGCCCGGCTGATCCCGCGAGCACCGCTGCCGGCACGCTCATGAATCCTTCGGCGCTGGATTCCTGGGCGAGCAGCGACTCGACCTCGCGCAGGAGTCCTTCATCGCCCTGGCACGCGTTTGCGAGAAACGCCCTACGCTCCTCGGCATCGCACGCGAGCGCTGCGTGACAGACAGCCTCAACCTCCGCCCAGCGGTCAGATGACATCGTGGGTGCCGCCTCGCAGTTCGCGCAGTAACCACAGCTTTGCCATTTTCCAGTCGCGTTTCACCGTATCTCTTGAGATCTGCAGCGCCTCGGCCGTCTCTTCGAGCGTAAGGCCGCCGAAGAATCGCATCTCCACGACCTGACTTTTTCGCGCATCGACGGTCGCGAGCGCCGCCAACGCTTCGTCGATGGCGACGAAGTCCCGGTCCGGCTCGCGGGCCACGACGAGCGCCTCGTCCAGCGTGACGCGTACCGCGTCGCCGCCACGCTTTTGATAATGGCGTGACCGCGCGTGGTCCACCAGGATGCGCCGCATCGCGCGAGCCGCAACCGCCAGGAAATGCGCGCGGTCCTGCCACGCAACATCTTTGGCATTGATGAGCCGCAGGTACGCTTCATTCAGGAGCGCCGTTGCCTGAAGGCTGTGCCCGGCACGCTCTCCGGCCATGCAGCGCCGCGCGATCTGGTGAAGCTCCCGGTGTACGAGCGGAATCAATCGGTCGAGGGCGGTCTCGTCGCCCTGGCCCCATTTGAGGAGAAGGACGGTCGCCTCCGTGGGGTGGTCAGGAATGTCGTCATTCTAAGCCTTTTCGAAGGATGCACCGTTTGGCCGCGGATTCCCGCTCTCCGAACCGGGAGGGTATTTCATGAGCTTCACCCGTCCATTAGCCTCTTGGATTCTCCAGGCCACGCGGCCCGCTCGTTACCCGCGCTGGGACCACCAGCGGAAGAGCCGGATCTTCAGACGTCATGCAACGCTCGGTTCGATGACCTTTGTCATCGGTCTCACGTGCGCGATATCCGGCTGTTCGCCGTCGCCCGCCTCTCCGCTGGCCCCGTCCCCGGGCGGCATCGCGGCTAGACCTACTGTCACGGCTGTCATTCCTGCCTTTGGTTCGGCGGCCGGCGGTTCGATCGTCAAGATCGTCGGCACCGGGTTCATGCCCGGAATGACCGTCACGTTCGACGACATCAAAGTGACCGCGCAGGTTCAATACCCGACATCGTCGTCCACTACGTTCTACACAGAAGCGCCGGCGCACGCAGTCGGCACGGCCGATCTGACCGTGACCAATCCCGACGGACAGTTTCAGCGAGTGGCGGCCGCGTACGCCTACGGGCGAGAAGACGCATTCGATATGAACGGCGTCTGGGCCGGCTTCACCGTCAACGGGACGGACACGGCAGTGGGGTTCGAGATTCGAGACAACACGCTCGTCAGCGCCTCATGCGCGTACACCGCCGCGATGCCCTTTATCTTTTCGACGTTCCCTCGCGTCCAGAACGGTGGCTTTTCGTTGATTGCGGAGGACGGAGCAACCCTCGCCGGAAAAATCGTGTCGGAGTCGGAGATCGTCGGAACGATGAACTTCCCGGCCTGCAACAACACGCTCCTTCCCTGGCGGGTGAGTCGCAAGAAGGGGTGAACGTCGCCGTAGTCACGCCTGGACGGTCATATGGAGCCGTCGCTCGTCCCCTTCGTCACCATTTTTCTTTTACACAGGAGGTATGTCATGTGCTCCACCAGTCGATTTGCATTTGGGATTCTGGCCGTCGTCGGGTCCGTGTTCGGGTTAGGTAACGGACCAGGCCACGACGGCTCTGGCTCCTGGGCCGGCACAGTGGCGGCCGCCGTGAGCACCTCGAACGCGGGCGGAACGAGTGAGGAGGGCGAAATCTGGGTAACCGCCCAAAACACCGACGAGCTCAAGATCCTGCTGGGGATGGGTGGTATCGAGACGGTCGAGCTTCCCTCAGGCGCCGCGCCGCACACGATCAGCTTTTCGCCGGACGGTGCATATGCCTACGTCTCCAACCTAGGCGATGGTGATCTGATCGTCGTACGAGCCGACGACCGCCAGATCGTGGCGATACTGGACCTCGGGGCGAGGTTCACCCACATGACGAAAGCGTCGCCCGATGGCGCGGTGCTCCTGTCCGCCAATCCCATCACGGGAATCCTCACCAAGATTGCCGCAGACGAGCTGGCGGAGACGTGGACTCCCATAGCGTCACTCGGTCTCGAGCCGGGACGTGGTCCGGTCTGCGTCGCCTTCAGCTCGGACGGCCAGCGCGCTTACGCGTCGCTGTTCGGCCCGGTCGGTGGGATCGCCATTGTCGATGTGCCGACGATGACGCTGGTCGGGACGCTGCCGACCGCGGGGTCGGTGTCGGGATGCGGGCTTGTCAACTCGAACGACGGGCGCACGATCTTCTTGACCTCGGCCGGTGGCACGGGTCACTTCTACAGGCTCGACACCTGGTCCGACACGCTCACCGAGGACACGAGCTACGGACCGATTGGTATCGACCTCCATGCGCTCGTTGTCAGCGCCAACGAAGAGACCGCCTACATCACGGCGCGGGGTGTAGCGGACGAGATCAAAGTGCTGAACCTCAATGGCACCGACGTGAGCACGATCTTCATCGATCCGAGAGATGGCATGGCCGATCGACCCGACGGCTTGGCGCGCAAGGGCAGCAACCTGTACGCCACGGTGCGCTACTCGGGCCAGGTCGCCCGGATCAAACTCCAGACGGGCAGAGTGGAGTACATCGATGTCGCCCCACCGGCCACAACCGGTTACGCCGTTCACGGGATCGCCGTTCGACCTTGACGGACATGAATTCTGGTCTCTTCGAGTGCGAGGTTCGTAATCCTCGCGACAGACGAGGAGGTATGCGCTGGTCGCCGTACGGTCGGGGTTCGGCTGCTCCAGGATATCGAGCAGGTCCGTGTTCGATGTGGAAGACGACGTCCTCGCGGTCGTGCCGCGGCGGGGCGGGCTCGTGCGTCAGAGCGCCGATCTCGACGAGGGCAGACACTCCGCGAAGATTCGCGACGTCTTTCGGAGCCGCGGTCTCGAGCTCTAGACGTTCAGTCCGGCATGTGGTGGATGGGATTGAGCCTCGTCCACTGACCCGGCGCATTCTTGAAAGGGCTCGCGGTGCGGAATCGCACCGCGAGCTTGCTCCCTAGAGTGGTCCCGACTTCCAGGGTCCCCAGATGGCGAGCGTGGCGGCGCGCTCGTACTTCTCGGGTCCCACCGGGATCTGGACCGGACTGCGGTACGGCTGCGTCGTGCGCTCGTTGCCGCGGCCGTACAGGTTCACGAACAGCGTGTCGCCGTCCGGGCTGAAACACGCACCCGCGAACTCGATGCTGTTCCTGAGGTTTCGCGCGATGTCGAAGACCTCACCGGCCGGAGACACCGCACGGACGTGTTGTGCTGCCGTGGCGTCCTCGCAGAACACCACACCGCCGCGCGGGCTCACACAGCAGTTGTCTGGACCATCGAACATGTCATGGTTCGATGATTCGACGACCAGCGTGATCGTCTGCGCGACCAGGTCGTACATCCATACCTGCCCGAACCCCCGGTTCCCGCCGTTGGTCGAGATGAAATAGATCTTCCGCTTGTCGTACCAGCAGCCTTCCAGCCGCCGGAACCGCGCGCCCCCAGCGTTCAACCCCTCGATGAAGACCGATGACAAGGTGACTCCCCCGACGACCTGGCTGACCGGCACCGGATCCGGGTTGGTGATGTTCACCCACTGGATCGGCAACGGCACGCCGACCGTCTGGTTGATTGCGGTCTCGAAGCCGGGTGCGCCAACAATCTTGAGCATCTGCAACTGGCCGGTCGTCGCAGCAAGATCGCCGGGATGCTGCGGCCGCACAGACGGGATGAACCGGTAGAAGCCCGACCCGTCACCCTGGTCTTCCGTTTCGTACACGGCGCCGGTCGCCGGGTCGACGGCGACGGCTTCGTGGGCGAAGCGGCCGAGATGCCGCAGCGCGACGGGGGCCGCCGGGGCGCCGGGAGCTGTACCGATCGGCACCTCGAAGATGTACCCGTGATCCAGCGCGTATCCGGTTGCGGAGGCGCTATCGAGCGTTTCCTCGCAACTGAGCCAGCTGCCCCAGGGCGTCGGTCCGCCCGCGCAGTTCCGAACCGTCCCAACGAGGCTCCAATACTGCCGCACGAGGCGGCGCTGGCCGTGCGGTTCCACCTCCAGCGTGCAGGTGCCGCCCGCCGCGTAGGTGTCGTAAGCGAACGCCCGCGGACCGTAGTGCGTCTCGAGCCGATCCGCCAGAATCCCGGCGCTGCTCGAGGTGCTTCCCGGCGGCCGCGGCCGCAGCGTGTTGCCCGCCTGGCCATCTTCATGGTTACGAACGAGCAGGATGTTCCCGTTCACTGCCTCGAAGGAAGCCATGCCATCCATCGCCTTCGGGGTTGGGAATTCGTCGTCCATCAAGTCCCCTTCGTTGCTGATGACCCGGTACTGAAATCCCGCCGGCAGCGCGAGATCATCTCCCGCGGGGCGGAGCGGGCCATACCCGGCGCCAGCGTGCCCCTGCGGCTCAGCAGCGAAGGCCGCGCGCGCGATGAGCGCATCGAACAAGCCGCCGCCGCCGACCGACGCGGTTCCGGCGGCCACCGCCGACCGTGCCAGGAACTGGCGTCGATTGAGAAAGGACCGCTTTGGATGCATGTCAACCTCCCACTCTCCGGATCCAGGCCGGCAGAAGGAATCGGAGGCACGGGGATCACCCCGTCCCTCGGAACGATGGCCAGGCGAACAGATGGTTGGGCTTGCGGAAAGAATTGTGGGCGCGCCGGCAGGGCGTTGCAAGAAATATCGGCAGGAGTGAACCGGCCCGGCGCGGTCTGGCGACTCCCCTTGACGTTCGAAAGGAGCTGGTGCTAGCTTCTGTCGAATGTCGAAAGGAATCAGGCGCGACTCGCCCGACGCAAACCGCCGCGATCCCGAAAGCATTCTCCAAGGCACGCTCGACATGCTCGTCCTCCGCGCGGTGGCACTGGCGCCGATGCACGGCTGGGGCATCGCCGAGCGAATCGAGCAGTGGTCGGAGGACGTGCTGGCGCTCGGGCAAGGCACGCTCTACCCGGCGCTCTACCGGCTCGAGCGCCGCGGCTTGATTTCCTCGAAGTGGGGGACGACCGAAAACAACCGCCGCGCCCGCTACTACTCGCTGACTCCCGCCGGCCGCAAACGGCTGGCTGCCGAGATCGACTCCTGGCGCCGCCTCTCGCGCGCGATCAACCTGGTGTTGCAGGCCGTAGAGGAGTGATGCCATGAGGCCGCAGAAACCGGGGCCCGACCGAATCGACGAGGAAATTGCTTTTCACATCGAGCAGCAGACCGCGAAGCACCTCCGCGCAGGAATGAATGCGGAGGACGCACGCCGGGCTGCCCGGATCAAGTTCGGCGCGATCGAAGGGCTGCGCGAGGGGGCGCGCGACGAGGTCCGTGGCGCATGGCTCCGCGATATTGCCCGGGACCTGCGGATCAGCTTCCGATCGCTCCGCCGCATGCCGTCGTTCTCAGCGGCGACCATTCTCACGCTTGGTCTCGGGCTTGGTGCCGCCGTCGCGATGTTCAGCGTCGTGAACGCCGTGCTCCTCCGGCCGCTTCCCTATCCCGACTCCGACGGCATCGTCCGTCTCTTCCAGGTGAGCGAGCGAGGCAACCGGAGCAACGTGTCGGGTCCAAACTTCTTCGACTGGCGCGACGGCACGAAGAGCTTCTCGCACATGGCGCTCATGTCGAACTGGTGGGGGCGCGCGCCGATCACGGGCCTCGGCGAGCCGCGCCGGGTCCCGTCGCTGCGCATCTCGCGGGAGTTCTTCGACGTCTTCGGGGTCGGACCGGCGCGCGGGCGGCTGTTCACCGCGGAAGAGTACGCGACACAGCAGCCGACGGCCGCAGTCGTCGCGGCCGGCTTCGCCGACCGCGTCGGCGGGCCGGACGCGCTCGGCAAGACGTTCGTGCTCGACGGCCACACGATCACCGTCATCGGCATCATGCCGCGCGAGTTCGACTACCCCGTGGGGACCGAGATGTGGCTACCGCTCAGCGAGGAGTGGGCGAACACGACGTCTCGGACGGCCGGGAACTTCAACGCCATCGCTCGCCTGGCGCGGGGCGCGCGCCTCGAGGCCGCGCGCGCCGAGATCAGCGGCGTCTCGCGGGGCCTCCGCGCGCGTCTCGGCGAGGGCGCGGTACTGGTCGACGCGCAAATCATGCCGATTCTCGAGCTGATGACGCTGACGACTCGCGCCAGCTTGAACATGCTGTTGGCCGGGGCGTTCCTGCTGCTCGTCGTCGCCGTGGTGAACGTCTCGAACATGCTCGTGGCGCGCGCCGTTCAGCGCCGCAAGGAGTTCGCCGTGCAACTGGCGCTCGGCGCAGGCACTTCGCGGCTGACGCGACAACTCCTGGCCGAGGCGCTTGCGCTCTGTCTATGCGGCGCGGTCGTCGGCATTGGGTTGGCGGCGGCGGCGCTACGCGCGTTCGTCGCCATCGGTCCGCCCGGGACGCCGCGGCTCGACACCGTGGCGATCGACTGGGCGTCGGCCAGTGCGGGCGTGACGCTGGCGGTCGTCGCGGCGGGCATGCTCGCATGGATCACCGCGATGGGCGCGCGGTCGCGCACGGCCGCGTCGGCGCTCAGCGACGAGAGCCGAAGCGGATCGGCGGGGCGGCGCCAGACGCGCCTGCGCCAGGGACTGATCGTCGTCGAGGTTGCAATCACATTCGTGCTCGTGGCGGGTGCCGGCCTGCTCGCGCGGAGCCTGGCGAGCGTGCTTGCGATCGATCCGGGGTTCCGCACCGACAACGCGCTCATCGTGGACATCACGATGGGCACGCAAACCGACGAAGAACTGGTGCAACGCGCCCGGCGCCAGGCGGACATCGTTCGGCGTCTCGAAGAGCTCCCAGGCGTCGAGCACGTTGGGCTCATCGACTCGTTCCCCGTCGGCAACGGCGCGTTCAGGAACGGCACGTTCCTCGAGATGACGCGTGCGGACGAGTTCACGAACGGCAGCCAGATTCAGGAGCTGGGCAGCGCCCTGGGTCCGCGGCGAGGCTCGGCGGGTTACCGGCTGACCAACGGTGGCTACTTCAAAGCGATGGGCATTCCGCTTCGGCGGGGCCGGCTTCTGGAGGACGGCGACGCCCCGGGAGCGCCGCACGTGGCGGTCATCAGCGAGTCGCTCGCCATCGCCAAGTGGCCAGGACAGGATCCGATCGGACGGTACATCCAGTTCGGCAACATGGACGGCGACTACACTGGCCTGCGCATCGTCGGCATCGTGGGCGACGTGCGGGAACTGTCGATCGAGCGGGCGGCGCCCTCGATCGTCTATGCCTCGTTCGTCCAGCGTCCGCGTCAGGCCGCGGCGGCGGCCATCGTCGTTCGGGGACCCGAACCTGCCATCATCGCCGACACGGTGCGGCGAGCGATTCGGGAACTGGCTCCGGAAGTGCCGGTCGAGCTCCGCACGTCGGACGGCGTACTCGATGCCGCCACCGGTGCACGGCGCTTCAACCTGTGGCTGATCGGCGCGTTCGGGACGGTCGCGCTCCTGCTCGCCGGAGTGGGCGTTTACGGCCTGATCGCGTTCACCGTCGCGCAGCGGCGCAGGGAGATGGGCATTCGCCTGGCGCTCGGCGCACACGCTGGCGCGATGGTCCGGTTGATCGTCAGGAACGGCCTTGCGCTCGTCATCATGGGCCTGGTGGCCGGCCTCGGACTCACGCTGGCCGTCTCGAGGTTCATCGAGACGCTGCTTTTCGGCGTGACGCCATCTGACCCGGCCGTCCTCATCAGCGCCGGCGCGGTCACGCTGGCCGCCGCCGCGGCAGCAACCTACCTGCCGGCTCGGCGTGCGGCCGCCATCGCGCCGATCGAGTCGCTCAGATCGCCTTAACGGGTTGAAGCTGATCCCGAGCGTGACACGCACGTACAGGGCGACTACAGGCCGACTTGCACCACCGGCTGCTAAACTGGAGCCGCCCTCGGGCATTTCGACTCAAAGGAGCAGCAGATGAAGCAAACGTTGGCGGCAGTCGCGGCGTTGGCCTTGTGCGTGGTGACCGTGACCTCGGCGCAGGCGCCACCAAAACCGGGGCCTGAGCATCAGAAGTTGGCGCCGTTTGTGGGGAACTGGACGTTCTCGGGCGAAATGAAACCGGGTGTGATGGGCCCCGGCGGGAAGATGACCGGGACCGATCGCGTGACCTGGTTGCCTGGCGGATTCTTTGTCGAGCGGCGCACCCAGGGGAAAGTGGCCGGGGGCGGCGAGATGCAGGGCGTTGAAATTCTGGGGTATGACGCCGCCAAGAAGGCTCACACCTACCACTTCTTCGACAATATGGGTACGCTCGGAACCGGGACGATGTCGCTCACCGGCAGCACGTGGAACGTCACCGGGACGGCAAGCTCGGGCGGTCAGTCGATGCAGGAGCGCTGTGCGTTGACGTTCGGCGCTGGCAACACCACGTTGAACATCAAGTGCGAAGTCTCGATGGACGGCAAGACGTGGGCTCCATTCATCGAGGGCACGGCCACCAAGGGGAAGTAGGCGGCCGCCGCCTACGCATCGTGAACGACGGCCCCGGGCTCGAACAGGACGAGTACGAGGAACGCACTCGGGTGGGGTTCGGAAGCCCCGGGATTACGGATACCGGAAGCGAGTAACCGGGACGCTGCCGGTCCGGTCTTGGATACCGGCGGAAGCCGCCGGATGGTTACCATGATCAGTCAACGATTGTGGTGACCACCCTCGACGACCTGCGACGCTTCGCGTCCGCCCGCAGCTTCTTCCCGCCGGCCACGCTGAAGGACGCGCTCCAGCGGCTTGGCTTCGTGCAGGCCGATCCGATCCGGGCCCCGGCGCGCGCCCAGGATCTGACGCTCCGTCACCGCGTGCGCGATTACCGGGCGGGCGACCTTGAACGCCAGTACACGGCGCTGGGGGTGGAAGAAGACATCTTCATCAACTACGGCTTCGTGACCCGCGAACTGCAGGCGCTGATGCACCCGCGGACGGTGCCGGCCAACTGGTCGCACGTCCGACGGAACCGCGCGCGCGAGCAGGCGATCCTGGCGTTCGTGCGCGAGCGCGGTCCGGTACACCCGCGCGATGTCCTCGAGGAATTCTCCCACGGCACCGTCGTCAACTACTGGGGCGGATCGTCGAACGCGACGACGTTCGTGCTCGAAGACCTGCACTACCGCGGCCACCTCCGCGTCGTGCGGCGCGACGCCGGCATTCGCGTCTATGCGGTGCGGGAGCATGGTCCGCTGCCCACCGACGCCGCCGGCCGTCAGGAGCGGATCGACGCGCTCGTCGACGTGGTCGTGCGCTTGTACGCGCCGCTGCCAGCCGCGAGCCTCGCGTCGGTGATCAATCGGCTTCGCTACGCCACGCCGCATTGGCGTTCGCAGCTGCCACGGGCCAAAGTGCGCGCGCGCGAACGGCTGTCCCACGTGCGTGTCGACGGCGTCAGCTGGTACTGGCCCGCCAACGAGTCTGTCGAGCCCTTCGACGCCGCTCAGGGCAGGCCCGGCGAGCCGCCAGACACGGTGCGGTTGCTGGCACCGTTCGATCCAGTCATCTGGGATCGGCGCCGCTTCGAGATGCTGTGGGGCTGGCGCTACCGCTTCGAGGCGTACACACCCGTGTCGAAGCGCAAGTGGGGGTACTACGCGCTGCCACTCCTCTGGCGCGATCGCGTGATCGGCTGGGGGAACGTCTCCGTCAAGAACGGCGTGCTGAGCGCGGAACTCGGCTACGTCCAGTCGCGGCCGCCTCGCGACCGTTTCTTCAAGATCGAGCTCGAGGCCGAGCTCGAACGCATGCGGGCCTTCCTGAGCTCACAATCCGCGCCGGCCCGCTTCGCTATTTAGGGGGCGTGGGGCCCCACCCCCACGCGTCGGGCGCTCAGCGCGCTCACGCGCTTCGCGCTCTACGCTTCGCGCAGGACCGTCACCGGATCGAGCCGGGCGGCACGATGGGCTGGAAGCCACGCGGCCAGGACGCCCACTGCGACGAGCACGGCAGTCGCGCCGCCGAACGTCAGCGGATCGCGCGGTTCCAGGTGAAACAGCAGCGCCTCCACGAGACGCGCCGCCCAGAGACTTCCGGCCAGGCCTAAGGCGAGGCCGGCCGCGATCAACACGCCAACGCGCGCGAACACGAGATGCAAGATAGAGGACGGCGCCGCGCCCAGTGCGATGCGCAGCCCAATCTCCTTTTGCCGCGCGCGCACGGCGTGCGCGACGACGCCGTAAAGGCCGATGGCCGCCAATAGCAGCGCGAGCCCGCCGAAGAATGCGGAGATGAGCGCGGTGAGCCGCTCCTGCGTGACCGTTGCCTCGACCAACTGATCGAACGTTCCGAACGTGAACGCGATGGTCGGGTCGGCCCTCCTCAAGGCCTCGGCGACGTCGCGTTCCACCATCGCGCGCGTGCCGGGCGCGGTGTTGACCGTCAGCAGGACGGTCGGCCAGAACTCAGATGGCTTGCGCTGCGCCATGGGCACATACATCGTGGCCAGCATGCCCTCGCGCGGCGTCGTGTAGACGGTATCGCCGACCACGCCGACGATCTCGTAGCGTGTGTCGGGCTCGAATCCCAGGCGCACGCTCTGCCCGATCGGCTGCCTGGCCGCCGTAGCGCCGCCAGGCGCGGAGGCGGGTTCCTCCGGCAGAAACCGGCGTACGAACGTTTCGTTCACGATGGCAACCGGACGGCTGCCCACCCGGTCGCCGGTCTCGAAGTCCCGGCCGCTCCGCAACGGAATGCCCATCGTCTCGAACCAGCCTGGTGTCGTGGCGTTCACCCAGAGCGTGGGCCGGATGCGGGACATTGGTCCATCACCAATGGCGACCATGCCGGTGCCCGTGCCGCCCCCGGTGAGCAGCCGCACAGAAGAGACAGCCGCCGATCGGACCCCTGAAACGGCCGCTGTCGCTTCGTGCAGACGCTCGACGCGCGCACCTCGCTCCCGGGGCGGCCCGCCACCCGGCTGGAGGTTCAATTCCGCCACGAGCAGTGGCTCCGGCACGAAGCCGAGAGGCAACCGGCTGAGCGACGCGTAGGTATGAAGGAACAATCCGGCGGCGACGACCAGCGCGAATGACACGGCAATCTGGGCCACGACGAGCGTCCCGCGCACGGAAAAACGACCGTCACCCGCGATTCCACGACCCGAGTTTTTGAGCGCCTCGCCCGGGGCCACCGTCTTCAGCCCGAGCACGGGCGCCACGGAAGCGATGAGCGCGGAGAGACACGCTAGCGCCGCGGTGAAGGCGAGCACACGCCAGTCGAGCGCGAGGTCCAGCGACACCATGCTTTGCCATGTGCTCAACTGCTGCACGAGGAGCGCACTGCTCCACGACGCGAACCCCAACCCGACCGCCGCACCGGTGACGGCCACGATCAGGCTCTCGATGAAGAGCAGTCGTGCGATGCGCCGGCGGGAGCTCCCGAGCGCCAGGCGCACGCTGAACTCGCGGCGGCGCGCCAACGTCCGCGCGAGCATGAGACTGGCGATGTTGGCGCACGCAACGAGCAGTACGAGCCCGACGGCGACGACCATCGCGAAGAGCGGCGCTTCGAAGCGGTTGCGCAACGACGAGTTGCCGGTCGCGGCCGCCCTGAGGGTGAACGGCTGGAGGTGGCGTGATGCGCCCTCGGTAATCTGGGGTTGCAGGACGCGAAGCGCAGCGTTCGCTTGCTCGAGGCTTTGTCCGGGCTTCAGCCGCACCATGATCTGCAGCCACCACGAGCTCTTCGCGGCCAACTGGCTCTCCGGGCCTCGAATGAGCGGCTCGGCCGCGAATGGCAACATCACGTCCGTCATCCGGCCGACGTCGGGACCGAAGAATCCCGGCGGCATGACGCCGACGATGGTGAACGGAATGCGCTGCACCGTGAGCTGACGGCCGACGACGTCGTGGGCGCCGGCGAAACGCTGCCGCCAGAGACGATGGCTGATGACAGCAACCGGGCCGTCCGCCCCTCGACTCGTGCTCGGGACGGCCTGAGCAGCGTCGAAGGCGGTCGGGGCGCCGCTGTCGTCGCCAGGCGAGAGCATCCGGCCGCGGACGGCAGTGACGCCGAGCACGTTGAAGAGCCGGCCGCTGACGTACGCGCCATCTACCGGTTCGGTCTGACCACCAGCCGACAAGTCGAACCTCTGGGCGGACCAGGCCAACGTGCCGTCGAACAACCCGGTCTCGCGTGTCGTGATCTCGTTCCAGATCGGGTAAGACCATGAGCCGTCGGTGAGCAGCGCGAGACTGCCGGGATCGCGCACGGGCAGCGGGCGCAGGATCAGGCTGTTGAAAATCGAGAACAGGGCCGTGTTCGCGCCGATGCCGAGCGCGAGCGTCAGCACGGCGATCGCCGTGAAGCCAGGATTCCGGGCAATCTGTCGAAAGCCGTTCCGCAGATCCTCCGCGAGCCTGTCCGCCAAGAGGTTCCAGCGCATTCCTGCCTCCTTAGAGAGCGTTTCAGAACTCAGAAGGAGGGGCGGGCTTCAGCCCGCCCCTGCTGGGCCGGCTCAAGCCGGCCCCTTCCGGAGCCAGAGTTTTGCAACGCACTCTTGGGCCGACTCCAAATCTCACATCAGCGAATTTTTTCGCCCTCAGCGAATATATTCGCGGCTACACGTGCGTGTCAATCGCGAAGTCTGCCAGGGCGCGCAGGAATGGCTGCAGGGCGGCCATCGAGGCGCATAATGTGGTTCTCCGAGGTGCCGCCATGACCACTCCGCTGACCGCGCTCGTCCTGAGCGCCCTGATCCAGACCGCCGCACAGACCTTCACTCCGGACGCGGAAGGCTTCATCCGCAACTGGCTCGTGCTCGCGCCCATGGCCATTGACGGCGATTCGGGAGCCGACCAGATCGACCGCGAGTTCGTCCGCGAGGTCACGCTCAAGCCGAAGGCCGAGGACAAGGTGCCGTTCGGCGGCAAGGAGCTCGCGTGGAAGGCGCACCAGACCTCCGACTACTTCATCGATTTTCTCCAGTCGTTCGGCAAGGAGCGCGGCGAGCACGTCGCCGGTTACGCGCTCGCCTACGTCATCGCCGACGAGGACATGAAGGTGACATTGGCGCTGAGCACGAATGACCAGGGCAAGGCGTGGCTCAACGGCCGCGTGATCTTCAGATTTGACGAGACGCGCGTGCTCGAGAAGGACACGGACCGCATCGAGGTGACCTTGACGAAGGGTCAGAACGTGCTGCTTCTCAAGGTGATCAACGAAGTGAACAACTGGCAGGCGTGTGCGCGGTTCCTCAAGGACGGCGCGCCGGTGAAAAATCTGAAGATTACGTTGGCGCCCCAGTGAAGACCGGGTTGGCGGTGATGACTGTGGCTATGATGGCAGTCTCGGCGATCGCAATCGCCGCGGTTCCACCTGCGCGATTCGCACAGGCTGGCGGGACCGCATCGTCCAGCAAAAGGCCTGATCCGGCACCACGCACGCTCCTCGATCTCGGCCTCGAAGGCGTCTGGCGGATGGACAAGGAGTCCGGTGCGATTCGGATCGAACGCGTTGGCCGCGATCTCCGGCTGTCGTCGGTCAGCAGCGGTGAGTTGGTTGGCGTGATCACCGTCGACGCCGACTCGATGCGCTTCGAGAATCCGCAGATGAAACTCACTGCGCGCGCCACGCCCTCAGTCGTTGGCGAGTGGGCCCTGGTTTTCAGTGCCCCGAGTGAGTGTTCCCGGGCCGAGGGCAAGCTGCGCGTATCCTCTAACTTGCTTCTGTGGGCGGCCGAACTCTCGTGCGTGGACGTGAAGGACGTCTCGCCAACGCTGACCTTACGCGCTGAAATCGCGACTGATCATAACGTGATCCAGGTCTCGGAAGGCGAGGGCCCGAAGCCGCACGGCGTGTTCACGCTGCGACGCCAGCGCTGAACACACCTGAATGTTTCGGAATGGAGTTGTCCCTGATGGTCCCCACTCTCGTCCGCTCAAATCGCCGGCTTCCTGTCGCCGCCTTCACTCTCGTTCTCGCGGCGATGCTGACGTCGTGCGGCGGCGACACGCTCCCGGCCAGCAAGCGAGCAGCTGCTGACCCAGCGGCGCCGGCGCCCGCACCGACTCCACCACACGCGCCGCCGCGCGACCTTGTCTGGAGCAAAAGGGTCGACATGACGCTCTGGTCGCCGATCCGGGTGAGGACGTACAAGGCCGCGCTGATGCACGAAACGCCGCGGGCGCTCGCCATCCTGCGTATCCCGCGGCTCAAGCTCGAGGTGCCGGTCTACCACGGCACCGCCGACGCGGTGCTCGACCTCGCCGCCGGGCTGATCGAGGACACGGCACTCCCCGGGACGCCGGGCAACGTCGGCATTGCGGCCCACCGGGACGGCTTCTTCCGGGTGCTGAAGGACATCAAGGAAGGCGACGCGCTGGAGCTGGACACGCCCGTCGCCACCGAGCACTACCGCGTGGAGTGGATCCGCATCACCATCCCGGAAGATGTCAGCGTGATCGACCCGACGCCTGGTCCCGCCGTCACGCTCGTCGGCTGCTACCCGTTCTATTACCAGGGCTCAGCCCCCAAGCGGTTCATCGTGCGCGCGGTGCCTGCGGCGGGACTCTAGCGCTTTCCTCCGCCGCTCGCGCGGGTCTCGTTCCAGTAGATCTTGACGTTGCGCGTCGCGCGCCCGGACGCGACGATGTCGGGCTGCTTGTCGCCGTTGAGATCCGCGACAGTCAGATCCTCGGTCGCCATGCCGCCCTCGTCGATCATGACCTTCGATCGAAGCGCGCCCTCCCGATCGACGACGTAGATGGCGACGCCCGGCTTCTGGTCGCGCCAGCCGACGGCGAGCTCGTCGGACCCGTCGCCGTCGAAATCCGCCCAGCCCAGGGCGTGTCCGCCGGTGAGCGCGGTCTCGATCACGGTTCGGGCCCAAACACCCTTTTCCTCGCGGTAGATCACGACTGCGCTGCCGTGCCACGGTTCGATGGCCGCCAGCATCCGGCGTCCGCCCACGCGTCCCAGCTTCACTTCGCCGGGCGAGCCTTCGCCGATGAGCGTGCGCGACCAGTCGCCGCCGGCGCCGCGCTTCTGAACGAACATCCCCTCGCGGCTTGCCGTGACGATCTCGTCCTGCGGATCGGCGTCCACATTCATGACCTGGAAGTTGTGCAGGATGTGATTGACGTCGTTGACCAGCTCCATCGGCCAGGGATCCGTACGGGGATTCGCCGGCGGTTTGAAGACGAGCAGGCGCGCGCCGGGCCCTTCAAAGTCCGGTCCTTTCGTGCCGCGTCCGTGCAGGGGCGCGACGACGAGCTCGAGGCGGCGATCGCCGTCGACGTCCGCCCATCTGATCCGGTGGAGCGTGGACTCGGCGGCAATCGGAAACATCTCCCAGGCCGGACTGGTCCCGGGCGCGTTCTGGCGGACCCATTGCAGCGTGCCCGTGTTGGCGCCCGTCCAGCCGGCCCCGAGCGCGACATCCAGCCGCCCGTCGCCGTCGATGTCGTGCGCCGCGAGCGTCACGTTGTCGCGCACGGTGGCGCCGGCGAGGATGACCTGTTTCTGCCAGCCCGGCGCTTCGAACCACACGAGGTCCGTCGCGTTGATGGCCAGCACGTCCAGGCGCTTGTCGGCGTTGACATCCGCCGTGACGACCGCGTAGCCGACGCCGAAATCGGTGGCGATCTGCTCGGCGCGAAAGCGAAACGCGGCGGAAGGCGCGGCCTGTTGGTCAGTCGCGCCGGACGAAAGGAGCGCGATCGACGCGATCGCGAGCGCGGCTCCCCACAACTGGTGATTCACGAATCGGATCGTCATGACATGCCCTCTCACTCAGCACTGCGTGCCCAGCCGAGATGACCCCGCGCGTACGCGACGCGGCGGAATTGCTGTCGGTCTCAAGTGATTGTCTGGGTATTCTACCCGCTCAACGTGCGTGGCGGCGCTGCAGCACCATCGGAAGGCCTCCCTTGGGCCGCAGCGTCATCAGCGGGTGCGGCTCGATCGGCCGGTCGTGTGTCAACCGCAGCGTCCAATCGCGCACAAGGACCGCGAGGGTCAGCACACCCGAGAGCCACGCAAACCCTTCCCCGACGCAGCCGCGGGCGCCGCCGCCAAACGGGAAATAGCTGAACGCCGGCCCGGACGCGGCGCCGGGCATGAACCGGCCCGGATCGAATCGCTCGGGCTCCGGAAAAAACCGCGCATCCCGATGCATCAGCCAGGAGTTCATCATCACGATCGCCCCTGCGGGAATCGTGTAGCCGCCGACGTCGTAGTCCTCGAGTGCCCGGCGGGACATGTGCCAGGCCGGCGGGTACAGCCTCATCGCTTCCGACAAGACCGCTTTCGCATACGGCAGGCGGCCGTAGTCTTCGAACGCCGGCGCGCGGTCGTCACAGATCGACGTGATCTCGCGGCGCAGTTGCTCCTCGACCGCCGGGTGGCGCGCCAGCAGATAGAAGGTCCACGCGAGCGCGCTGGATGTGGTTTCGTGAGCCGCGGCAAACGCCGAGACGCACTCGTCCCGGACCTGACGGTCGGTCATGGCGCCGCCGTCGCCCTCGATGTCGCGCGCCGCAATGAAGTCCGAGAGCAGGTCACCCTCGTGTTTGCCGCTGCGACGCCGCTCGCTCACGATGCCGTAGATTGTCCGATCCAGGTGCTCCATGGCCCTGACGATGGTCCGCAGGCGGGGGATCGGCAGCCGCAACAGCAGCTCGGGGTACGGCAAGGCGTAGAACAGCAGCGAGTTGTCCATGATCACCTTGAACTGGCGGGCGAGGGCGTCGGCTTCGGCCCCGGCCTCCACATTGAACAACGTCTTCATGACGATGTTCTGAGTCAGGCGGGTCATGTCCAGGTCGATGTCTCTCGTTTCGCCGTCGCGCCACGCCGCGGACTGTCGCAGCGCGTGCGCGACCATCGTTTGCGCATAGCCGGCCAGGCGTTGTTTGTTGAAGGACCGCTGCACCATGCGGCGTTGGCGGGCATGGAGCGGCATCTCGCTGTTCACGAGCCCATTGCCCATGACCACGCGCGCTTTCTGGAGCACGTAGCCGATGGTGAAGCTGCCGCTTCGGGTGATCATCACGTCCTTGATGTCGCCGGGTTGCGTCAGCAGGCAGTGCGATCTGAAGCCCAGTTTGAAGTACACGACGTCACCGTAGGTGCGCGCCGCGTTCTCCAGGAATCCAAGCGGGTTCCTGATCATCTCGAAAAGCAGCCGTCCGGGAATCAGCGACTTCGGTCCGGGCGGGAGGCGGGTCCGGTTCATGGAGAGCGCGATGCCGCCCAAGTGTAAGCCAGGGCAGCCGCCGCTCGATCAGCGTTCGATCTTCACGCCCTTCAGGTACACCGCGCTGATCTTCCGCGTGTTGGTGATGTCTTCGACGGGGTTGCCGTCGAGCACGAGAAGATCGGCGCTCTTTCCGGTCGCAATGGTGCCGCTGTCAGTCATCCGCAGGAACTCGGCGCCATTTCTGGTGGCGGCCACGATGACCTGCATTGGTGTCATGCCGGCGGCGACCATGTCGGCCATCTCGACGTGCGGCGCCCAGGCGGTGTTGCCGTCCGTGCCGAGCGCGATCGTCACGCCTGCGTCCGCGAGTCTCTTGAGATTCCTGGCCTGGATGCCCCACGCCGCCTGAACCTCCGGCCGATCGGTCGACGCCGCCTGGACCTTGGCCAGTTCACCGTCCGATACGCTGCCCTTGAGCCAGCTGTAATCGACGGCGACGCCGCGATCGGGCATGTTCGGGATGAGCACCACCTGCTTGCGCGCTTTGACCAGCGCGACGAGCTCGTCGTCGATGTCCACGTCCCGGATGCCGTGCGCGAAGGCGTCGATGCCGGCCTGGAGCAGGCCCTTGGCGTCGGACAAGTTGAAGATGTGCGCTGCGACTCGCAGCTTCCCCTTGTGTGCCTCGTCGATGACCGCCGCGTAGATCGCGGACGGCATCTTCTTGTACTTGCCGTCGCGGTCGTCCACCCAGATCTTGATGATGTCCACCTTGAGCGCGGCCTGCTCCTGGACGGCCTTGCGCGCTTCCGCCTCGGTCGTGACCCAGTAGGGCACGTCCGAACGGCCCGGCTCGGGCAGCGTGATGCCGCGGCCCGCGGTGAAATAGCGTGCGACACCGGCGGGCGCCTCGGCGCGCACTTTGAAGACGTCACCCGGCGGATCCAGCCCGAGGCTCATCGCGGCACCCACCCCGAAGTGCGCGCGCCGCCGCAGATCCGCGAGCAATGCCTCGCGGGTGGTACTCAGGTGTACGTGCGTGTCGACGATCGCCGGCATGACCGTCTTGCCGGCGAGGTTCACTCGAACCGCGCCCGCCGGTACCTGCACGCTGGCCGATGGACCGACCTGCGCGATGCGCCCGGCCGACACCACGATCGTCGCATTCTCGACCGGGGCGCGGCCGTCGCCGACGATGACGCGGGCGCGTTCGAAGGCAGTGACGGCTTCTTGAGCCTGTGGCGGATTGACCGCGCCGGCGACGCCGAGGCCAATGGCGCCGGCGACGCAAAGCGTCCGCCAGACCGGCGATGTCTTCGCGTGCATAGGTGCCTCCTGGTCGAAAGCGCAAGCGTAGCGTAGCTCAGCGGCTCCCGCACGGCGGCTGATCGACGCTGTAGTCGATCGTGAAATCGCCTTTCATGATCCCTTTGACCTGACGAGCGACGACGTTGACCGGACCGCCTGAGGTCGAGATCACCTGCTGGTCGCCGCCCTCCACCTGGATCGTCGCCGGCGTGCGATTGACGATCTTCAACGGAATCGCCTGATCGCTGCCCAGGATCTGCAAACGCATCCTGGTGGACTGCCCTTTCCACAACTCGTTCTGATCGATGCTGCCCTGCACCTGAAGGATCCGGATGCTCAACTGACCCGGCACGCCGGCCCAGTTCAGGAAATGTGGTCCCGGCGTGACCTCATTCGGGATGCCCACGACCACGGTCGTGGGCGAGGCGGCGCGCGGCGTCACCGGCAGCGTCCCGTCGAGCAGAATCGCCGCGGCTTTCTCCAGATCGGTGAGCTTGTCACCGAAACACCCCTGCATGCAGGCGTCCTTCCCGGCGAACGCCATCGGCGTGCCCCCGCTGATCCCGTGAGTGCAGGTCGCCGCCGGCACCTGCTTCACCGCCGGCCTCGCCTCGAGCACCCGTTCGAGCCACTGGTCGTAGTAGTTCAGGCTCGGGACGTCGCGGAAATCGGCGACCTCGTCCATGATCTTCGTCCAATTGAACAGCCGTTGCCGGACGGGAGGCGCGGTCTTCGCCCGATCATTCAAGAGCGCTTCGGCGCGCTTGATGGCCGCCTCCGCGCGATTCAGCGAGTCTTCCACGCCCTGCCAGCCCGGTATCCAGACGCCGTCGGTATAGCCGGGCGCCGGAGAGCCGAACAGCGGTGCACCGGGCGTGATTTCCGGGGGAAAGACATACGAGACGAGCGAGGCCCAGTCGTCTCTGAACCGCACGCGCGGCAGGACGCCGACCGTTGTCTTCAGCGTCGTCAACCCCGATGTGCCTGGGGTGCCGACTTGCAGTTCCACGTCGCGGCCCGGGAGATTCTTGACGAGGTTCTCGTTGGGTTTCGCATCGAGCCGCACGTTCAGACGGAAGACCCGGTCGCCGGTCAGAGAGACCCGCCGGCCGTCCTGCGAGAACTTCCAGCCGAACGGCACAAAGCCCGGCGCGAACGTGTACCGCTGGGGAAGCGTGAGCTCAACACGATCGACCTGGTTTGGACTCTCGACCTCGAGGAGCAGCGAGTGCTCGCCGTTCTGCCGTTCCCTGGCGAGCACTTTACCGGTGATGGTTCCACCCTGCGCGGCGAGGTCGGACACGACGACGAGGCCGGCCAGCAGGACACACAGCAACGTGCGGGTCATGGGGAGGCGCCGAGTATGCCATGAACGGCCGCTGGCCGACCTTTCAGGACGCCGCATTTCCCCTCTTGACCTCCGAGAGGTCCTGGAACTAGACTCCTCTCGACCTCCGAGAGGACACCGCATGAACAAGACCCAGTTGCTCCAGGGCACGTTGGATCTGCTGATCCTGCGCATCCTGGACCTAGGCCCCAATCACGGCTGGGGGATTTCGATCCGCTTGCAGCAGATGTCGAAGGATGGGTTGAAGACGAGCCAGGGCTCGCTCTATCCCGCGCTTCACCGTCTCGAGATGCGCGGCGAGGTGACGTCCGAGATGACGGTCTCCGAGAACAACCGGCGGGCGCGTCTCTACACGCTCACGCCGGCAGGCCGAAAGCGTCTCAACAAAGAGACGGACGCGTGGCAGGAGTTTGCGCTCTCGATGCGGCGCGTCCTGCGGGTGTTGCGATGATCGCGCGTTTCTTCGCGTCGCTTCGTGGACTTCTCCGTCGTCGCCAAATTGAAGGCGAGATCTCCGAGGAGCTCCGCGACCATCTCGAGCGCGAGATCGAGATGCACCGATCGCGGGGCGTCCCGCCCGAAGAGGCACGCCGTCTCGCGCTTCGCGATCTGGGTGGACTGACTCAGACGATGGAATCCACCCGTGATGTCCGCGCGACATGGCTCGACAGTGTGGGGCGCGACGTCGGATACGCCGTTCGGGTGTTGCGGCGATCACCGCGGTTCACAGTCACCGCGCTGACCCTGCTGGTTCTTGGGATTGGCTCGACGACGGCGATTCTTTCGATCGCCTATGCCGTGCTGGTGCGCCCGCTGCCCTATCCCGACGCCGGGCGACTGGTCTTCCTGGCGGAGAAAGACGGCGCCGGCGTGGTCTGGCCGAACTTCGAAGACTGGCAAAAGCGCGCCACCTCGTTCGACGGCCTCGCCAGTTCGCTCGCCGACGCGGTCCTCGTCACCAGCGGCCAGATTCCGCGGCGATTCGAATCTCGAAGCGTCACGGCGAACTTCTTTCGCGTTCTCGGCGTGGCGCCTTTCCGCGGTCGCCTCTTCGACGAGCCTGACGCCGGTCCGACTGCCGCCGCCTCCGCCGTGGTGAGCCACGCGTTCTGGATACGCGAATTCGCCGGCGATCCCGCGGCAATCGGCCAGACCATCTCGCTCAATCGCAAGCCGTTCACCGTGATCGGCGTGCTGCCGCCGGACTTTCGTTACATGACGCCGGCAGAGGTGTACCTGCTGCTCGAACCGCAAGTGGCCGCGAACTACCGCGGAATGCTGAGCCGCAATACGCGCACGACGCTTTTTGCCGTCGGGCGATTGAAGCGGGGTGTCGGTGTCACCGCGGCCCGGACGGAAATGCAGAACATCGCGGCCGCGCTGGAGCAGGAGTACCACGGCAAGGTCGGGGTGCAATTGATGGCGCTCGGCGACCGCGTGGTCAGCGACGTTCGCCCGACGTTGACCGTGCTCGCGGGCGCCGTCACGCTGCTGCTTCTCATCGCCTGCATCAACCTCGCCAGTCTGCTGGTGAACAAGGGCGCGGCGCGCGCGTTCGAGTTCAGCATCCGTGCCGCTATCGGCGGCAGCCGGTGGAGCCTGATCCGGCAACTCTTTATCGAACAGGCGCTGCTTGTCGGGATCGGTGGCGTGCTCGGTGCATTGGCCGGTGCGGCAATCCTCAGCGGTCTCATCAGCATGGCGCCGCGCGACATCCCTCGTCTCGATGAGATCCGACTCGACCTCGCGGTGCTGTCGTGGACGACGCTGCTCAGTTGCGCGTGCGCGTTCGTGTTCGGCATCGTGCCGGCGCTCAAGGCTTCCGGCATCGGAGGCCAGACCCTCGTCCTGCGGTCGGGCCGTGGTCCGACCCGCTCTGCCTCGTCGCTGCGCCGGGGCCTGATGATTGCGGAGATCGCGGTCGCGATGGTCCTGCTCTCCGGATCAGGATTGATGGTGCACACGATGGTTCGGCTGGCGCGCGTGGATCCTGGCTTCGATCCGCACAACCTGCAGACGTTCATGTTCTCGCTGTCTGGTCCTGCGTGGCCTGACGCCAGGAAGCAGGTGTTCTACGACACCGTGGTCGAACGCCTTCGCGCGGTGCCTGGCGTGGAGAACGCGGCGGTCACCTATTCGCTGCCGTTTCTCGGCTCGAATTGGTGGAACATGTTCATGATCGCCGGCACGACTGAGGCGCAGTGGGTAGCCATCGGTGAGTTTCCGAATGCGGGCATGGTGCCCGTGACCGCGGGCTACTTCGAGACGCTCCGGATACCGCTCGTCAAAGGACGGTATTTCGATCAATCGGACACGCCCGACTCGCAGCCCGTGGCCATCATCAACAGCAGCCTCGCCAGAAAGCACTGGCCGGATGAGGATCCGATCGGGAAACAAATCAGACAAGGTGTTCCGGAGCCGTACGGACCGTGGCGCACCATCGTGGGCGTCATCGGCGACATCAAGCAGGAGGGCGTGGATCGGGAGACCTCGCGGCAGATCTTTGTGCCGATTGTGCAGCAGCCGCGCACGACGGCGTTCGCGATCGCGCGGACGAGAGGTCCGGTGTCCAGCTCGTCGATCGACGCCGTCATCCACGATCTCGATCCCACGATTCCCGTCTTCAACGACCGGACGGTCGATCAGGTGTTGCGCGAAGCATCCAGCCGGCGCCGCATCGCGATGGTCGTGCTCTCGGTCTTCGGCGGCGTCGCCGTTCTCCTGGCAGCGATCGGACTCTACGGCGTGATCGCGCAGAGCGTGGCGGAGCGCCGGCAAGAAATTGGTCTGCGGATGGCGCTCGGCGCGACGCCTGGTCGCGTCCTTCGATTGTTCCTGAAACACGGGCTCATTGTCGCAACCGCCGGGATCGCGTGTGGGGTCGTGGCCGCGGTGGCCGCGGCTCGGAGCCTCGCGAGTCTCGTGTTCGGCGTCACCGCGACGGATCCTGCAACGCTCGCCACCGTCGCCGCGCTGCTGACAGTAGTGACCCTTCTGGCCTGCCTCGTGCCGGCGCGGGCCGCCACCCGCGTCGATCCGTCGGAAGCACTGCGGTTGGAATAGTTGGCCGGGGGCCGCCTACGCACCCGCCGTGACGTAGATCTCCGACCGCTCGGCACTTTCATCGGCGCGGCCGACCATGATGAAGCGGCCATCCGGCAGCAGATCGAAGGCGCGTGTCGGTGCCGTTTGCAGATCGACCGGGCACCGGAAGAGCGGCTCGGGCAATCCGACCTCGAGCGTGTCGCCTGTCGCGACGTCCACTCGCATCATCGTGTCGCCCCGTACGAAGACCATCTCGCGGCCGTCGTGCGACCAGACCGGGAACATGCCCCCGTCGGTCGACACCTGCCAGCGCCCGCGGTCGCCGCCCGAAATGGACTCGACGACGACCTCGGCAATGCCCGATTCCACTGAGGTGTAGGCGAGATACCGGCCGTCGGGCGAAAACGAGGCGCCCCACTGGTGACCCGGGCCGAGATCGATCCGCTCGGCGTCGCCGCCATCGGCGCGGACGCGCCAGAGCAGGTTCGCGCGGTCCACACTCTGGACGACGAGCCACGTGCCGTCAGGATGCCACGCCTCCGGAAGCCTGATCGCGCCTTGCGCCGTGACCCAGAGCGGCGTGTCCGTCCTGGCCCCCGAGGTGGCCCGCGCGAAGATTCCACCCGGGGTGCCGTGCCGGAAAAACGCGACTGAGCGCCCGTCCGGACTCCAGCAGGGAAACGTACTGGCCCCGCCCATCGTCACGCGCGAGAGCCGCCGCGATTCGAGGTCGAACACCCAGATGTCTCCACGTGCGCCGCGCGCGTCGAGGTCACGCTCGTCGGCCACGTGACACGCGACGAGCCTTCCGTCGGGCGAGACGCGCGGATAGCGATACCCCTTCGGCGGCATCGGCAGCGCCGACGATCGACCCGTGCGGTCGACCAGCCACACGCTCAGGCGCTCGGCTACCGACGCGACGGGCACGTACGCGAGCACGCGACCGGCGGGCGCGAAATACCCGGATCCGCTGCTCGCGTCGCCGGCGACGCCTTCGAGGACGGTTTCGGTCGCGGGCGTCGTGTCGCCGCGACCCACTCTCACGCGCAGGAGCGTGCTCTTTCGCTGCACGAGGAGCTCGCCGGGGGCCGCCGCCGGACGGGCCATTCGCGCGCCACGAAAGACGATGCGCCACTGGCCAGTGTCGAGAGCGGCGAGGCCGATCTCCACGCCGTCATAATCCTGGGCGTCCGTCGCAGAACCGATCGTGAACAGCACCGACCGGCCGTCGGGCAGGACCGCCGGCCATCGATGGCTGCGCTCATTCCGCGTGACGTCGAGCTCGGTCAACGGGCGCGGCACGCCGCCGGTATCGGGAATCCACATCAGCGGGCAGTCCGGCACAGGCGCGAAGATGATGCGGTTGTCCGGCGTCCAGCAGGCCCCGCGCGGAAGGCTCGACGACTCGCAAAGACTCGTGGCGACGCCGCCGTCGATCGACACGCGTTTCAACCAGCCTGCGACGAAGAAGCCGACCCAGCGCCCGTCCGGTGAGAGGAACGGACCGGAGGCGCCGTCCGTGCCGGCGAGGGGCGTCACGGTCAGCTTCGACAGATCGCGCCGGTACAGGCGGCGCCCATCGCGCGACGCGGCGACGAACACGAGCACGCGCGCGTCGGAGGACAGGGCGAGGATGGGCGATTCATCGAGCGGGAGCCAGTGGCCCGGCGGCAGCGAAATGGAGAATGCCCAGGCGAGCGGATCACCGGGTCCAGGCGTGGCCGCGTCGTGTGGATCGCCGGTCGCCATCGCGTCGTCGAGCGCCAGCCGGCCGTCGCCGATGTCGCGCAAACGCTGGTGCGGATCTTTTTGCAGGCAACGACGAATGAGCGCGCGGACGCGCGGTCCCAACTCGGGCGGCAAGCGCGTCCAATCCGGTTCGTCCCTGACCAGCGCGGACAACGCGTCGGCGATCGACTCGCCGCTGAACGGCGTGCGGCCCGTCAGCATCTCGTAGAGCACACAACCGAACGCCCAGATGTCTGCCCGTCGATCGACCGGACGGCCCCGCGCCTGTTCCGGGCTCATATAGGCCGCCGTGCCAAGCACGATGCCGTCTTGCGTCAGGTTGGGGCTCGCGCCGAGTCCGGCCGGCGACATCATCGTCGGCGAGCTCGACCCGCTCCGCGGGCTCGAGCCGCTTTCTGTCGTCCAGGCTTTCGCGAGACCGAAATCGAGGACTTTCACGGTGCAGCCAGCCACGTCCTGGTTCCATGGACCTTTGAGTTTGATGTTGGCCGGCTTCAGGTCACGATGGACGATCCCCTGCTCATGCGCGGCCTCGAGGGCCAGGGCGATCTGTTTCGCGAGCGCGAGGGCGTCGGCGGGGGCGATCGGTCCGCGTGCGATCTGTTCGGCCAGCGTCGGGCCGTCGACGAGCTCCATCACCAGCGCGTGCGCGGCAACGCCTGGAGCGGCGGCCGGCGGCGCGATGTCTTCCAGCCCGTAGATCGCCGCGATGTGCGGGTGATTGAGCGACGCCAGAATCTGCGCTTCCCTGCGGAACCGCCCCAACCGATCGGGATCCGCCGCGAACGCTTGAGGCAGGATCTTGAGCGCGACGTCGCGGCCGAGCTTCGTGTCGCGGGCGCGATAGACCTCGCCCATCCCGCCTGCGCCGAGCTTGGCCACGACCTCGTAGTGCCCAAGTCTTTGACCGATCATCGTCGTGGCCTCAACTGGGCGCAGGCGGCATAGGCGAGGTCGGTCTGCTTCAAGAAGTGGCGCGGGGCCTCGCCTCCGCGAATGCTTCGGCGAAGCTCGCCGAAGCGCCTTCGGCGCGAAGGCGGCCCACCTCCATGCGCTGCCTCGCCTCGGCTCGGTGACTCGCTCGGCTCGGCGTCACTTCTTCCCCACTCCCGCCGGCCAGTTGAGTACGACGACGATCGGCGGCGCGGCCGGTTGCTCGGCGGCGATGTTCAGGAGAAAGCGGCCGTCGCGGCCGACAGCGTACTGCGGGCGCGCGTCGAAGCCGGTGGGCGCGATGTTCGCACCCGTGCCCAGCCGGCTGGCAAACAGCGCATGGGGCGGGTCGGGATCCACGGTGCGCCCGTCCGGCCCGAACCGGAGGGGTATTGCCACGAGTCGTCGATCCGGCGCGAGATAAAACAGCTCGCTGCCATCACGTCCCCACCGTGGCGCCACGCCGCCGCCCGTCGAAATCTGCCGCTTCCCGCCCTCGCCGGGGAACGTGCGGACGTACACGTCGTTCGCGCCCGACTCATTGGAAACGTACGCGATCCAACGGCCGTCTGGCGAAAACTGCGCCTGGAATTCGTCGAAGGGCGATTGGGCGACGGGAAACGGCTTGTCGTCGCCTGTGAGCGGCAGCGCCCAGACATCGGACCCGTTCGTTGGATGGCGACTCGTGTAGAGCAGAAAACGGCCATCACGCGACACGTCCTGCAGGGATTTGCTCTGGTCCGTCTTGAGCAGCAGGCGCTCGTCGGTGGTCATGTCCGCGGGTTTCTGAAACAGGTCGTACTGCCCGTTCCGCGACGATCGGAAGTAGATCGTGCGACTGTCCGGACTCCAGAGCGGCTGGCTGTCCACTGCCGGATTGAACGTGAAGCGGCTCGGCACGCCGCGAGCGTCGAAGATCCACACGTCGGCATTGCCTTGAGGATTACGGCTGGCGGCGACGCGGCCATCCGGCGCGATACCCGGATTGGCCAGACCCGTGTCGTCCAGGGCGCCGAGCGTGCCGGTCACGCGTCCCGTCCGATCTGCCCAGACGAGTTGGCGACGCTGCGCGCCGGCCAGGCGATGCGCGAGGACACCGGTCTCCGAGACCGTGAACGCACTCCTCAGCAGAACGCCATCGACGCCCACGGGCTGCGCAATGGGTACGGGGTCACCGCTCAGGACGCCCGTGTCGGGATTGAACAGCCGGGCGAGCAATGCGCCTTGCGAGACGTAGAGCAAGCGACCGGCGGCGTAGGCCGCGGCGGCGTCCGCCTCGATGATCTGCGTGATCTCGGCGCTGTCCAGCGAACCGCGGTAAATCGCGGCCGTGCCCGACACCCCGCTCACGAACAGGAAGTGGCGGCCGTCGGGGAGGAACTGCGGCCAGCGATGGCTCGTCTGCGATGGTTCGAGACGGGTCACGGCCGACACCGCCCCTCCGGCGGCCGACGCGGACACCTTCGCGAGGACGCCGGCGGTGGCCGGTGCAAACACGATGATGTCGTTACGGTTCCAGGTACCGCCGCGCGGGTTGGGCGCCTCCGCGAGAATCTGTGCCGCTCCACCCGCCAGGCCGATCTTCTTGAGCTTGCCGTCCGCGAAGAACCCGATGGACCGCCCGTCGGGCGACCAGAACACTCCCATCGCATTCTCAGTCGCAGGCACAGGCCGCGCCGCCACCTGGTCGAAACTTCGAATCCAGATCTGAGGGGTGGCTTCGTTGATGGCGATGAAGGCGAGCGAGCGCCCGTCGGGTGAGAGCGCAAAGGGAAACGCGTCCGGTGTCGGCGGCGTGGCGATCTCAAAGCGTGAGACCGGGGCGACGGCCGGCGCCTCGCGCAGGTGTTGCACCGCCGGCCACGCAAGGCCCAGCGTCGCGACGAGCAATCCCCCTGCAACGAGGTGCCACCGATACGTCCGGCGCGGGCGTTCCGGGGCGTGACTGCTCGCGGTATCGACGCCGGACGCCGACTGCGAGGCGTCGAGTGCAAACGCCAGATCACGCGTCGACTGAAAACGTGCGGCGGGCGTCTTCTCGAGGCACCTATCGACCAGCCTCGACAGTGCCGGTGAAACGTGGCGATCGGCCTGCGCGAGATCGGCCGGGGACTTCTCGAGGATGGCGGTCATCGAGTCGGCCGGCGTGTCGCCGGGGAACGCGCGGTGCCCGGACAACATCTCGTAGAGCACCGCGCCGAAGGCGAACAGATCGGCGCGATGATCCACCGGCAGGCCACGCACCTGCTCCGGCGCCATGTAGCCCATCGTGCCGAGCACCAGGCCCGGCTGTGTATCGGCGGCACGCGTCGCTTCCGCCTCGGTTTCGTCGGACGACGACTCGGTCAGTTTCGCGAGGCCGAAATCGAGAATCTTCACGACCCCGTCGGTCGTGACGAAGATGTTCTCCGGTTTGAGATCGCGGTGGACGATGCCGCGATCGTGCGCGGCGGCCAGTCCGCGCGCGATCTGGCTGGCGATCTCGACGGCCTTCCGCATCGGCAACGGGCGTGCCGCGAGCGGAGAGGGGCCCGGTTTGAGGACGCCGCGCAGCGTCGTGCCTTGCAACAACTCCGACACGACGTAGGGCACGCCGTCGTGCGTACCGACGTCGTACACGGCGAGGATGTTGGGGTGATTCAGTGCCGCAGCGGCGCGCGCTTCGAGCTCGAATCGGCGGACGCGGTCGGGATCCGCCGCGAGCGACGGCGCGATGACCTTGATCGCGACGTCGCGGCCCAGGCGCTTGTCGCGAGCCCGATAGACCTGCCCCATGCCGCCGGCGCCAATCGCGGCGACGACCTCGTACGGACCCAGATGTGTGCCGGCGCCGACAGTCATGTAGAAAGCGCCTCGCTCACGCGGCCGGTGCCGAGAGGCGCCACGATCTCGTACGGGCCAAAGCGAGTGCCGCTGGGGAGCGCCATTCGGGGTGGATTATGTCATCGACCGGCGACAGCGCGATATGATCCCGGCGACTCCAGCACGTAAAGGAGCCGGCAGTCATGCCCCTGGCCATCGGGACACGCGTCGGGTCATACGAAGTCGTCGCCGCCATCGGCGCCGGCGGCATGGGCGAGGTCTACAAGGCGCGCGATGCAAAGCTGAACCGCTACGTCGCGCTCAAGATCCTCCCCGAGGCGTTTGCGAACGACCCAGACCGGCTCGCACGCCTCCGGCGTGAGGCTCAGGTGCTGGCCTCGCTCAATCATCCCAACATCGGCCACGTCTACGGCTTCGAAGACGCGCCTTCAGTCCCGGTTCCGGGCTCAGGGCCTGGCTCGACGGCAAGCTCAACCCAGGGCCCGACCCATGCGCTGGTGATGGAGCTCGTGGAGGGCGAGACGCTGCGGAGCCGGCTGCCTCTCGATCACGCGCTCCCCATCGCGCGCCAGATTACGCTCGCGCTCCAAGCGGCACACGAGCACGGTGTCGTCCATCGCGATCTGAAGCCCGGCAACATCAAGGTGACACCCGACGGCACAGTGAAGGTGCTGGACTTCGGCCTCGCCAAAGCGCTCGGGCAGGATGCGTCCAGCGCCGGGCCGGACAACTCGCCGACGATTACGAGCGATGGCACGCGCGCCGGCATCATTCTCGGCACGGCGGCCTACATGAGCCCTGAGCAGGCCCGTGGGAAGCCGGTGGACAAGCGCGCGGACATCTGGGCGTTCGGGTGCGTGCTCTACGAAATGCTGACCGGCCGACGCGCATTCGAAGGCGACAACGTGACGGATCTTCTCGCCGAGATCGTCGGGCGCGATCCCGATTTCGGCGCGTTGCCGGCGGCGACGCCGCCCGCCATCCGGCGACTGCTCCGGCGCTGCCTGGAGAAAGACGCGAAGCGGCGCCTCTCGGACATCGCCGACGCCCGCCTCGAGATCGATGACGCGCTGACGACGCCAGCCTCGAGCGACGGCGTGACGGCTGTCGCCCCGCATCGCAGGGGCCGCCGGACATTGCTGATCGCGATCGCGCTCGGCAGCGCGGCGGTGGCGCTCGTCGCCGCCGCGGCCGTTTGGGGTTTCGACCGCCGGACAGCGCCAGGTCTGATCCGTTTCGTCATCGTGCCGCCGGCGACTGATCCCTTCTACACGGAGATGATCGGAACCCAGCTGGCAATTTCGCCGGACGGCCGGCACATCGTCTACGTCGGCGTCCGCGGTACGCTGCAACTCTATGTACGTCGAGTCGATCAACTCGAGGCGCAGCCAATCCCCGGAACGATGGGCGCGCGGCAGCCGTTCTTTTCACCAGATGGCAAATCGGTAGGGTTCTGGTCACCGGCAGAGGGAGAGATCCGGAGGGTGGCTCTGAACGGCGGGCCAGTCAAGACGGTCTGCCGGTCGCCCAGCGGCAACCTCTATGGAGCAGCCTGGGGACTTGGCGACGTGATGGTGTTTGGTGCGGGGGGCCTCTATCGAGTGTCCGCGACGGGTGGGACACCTGAGGCGTTGACGACACCGGACCCGGCCCAGGGCGAGGTCGAGCATCGATGGCCGGAAATCCTCCCCGATGGCCGCGCGGTTCTCTTCACTGCTTGGGGCGGCAGTCTCGGGCGAGCTCGTATCGCGGCCCGATCGCTCGTGGGCGACGTGAGCAAGTCATTGACTGATGGCACGACCCCGCACTTCAGCGCGACCGGGCATCTCGTCTATTACCAGGCCGGCACATTGATGGCCGTCGCCTTCGATTCGGCGCGTCTGGAACTGACGGCCGACCCTGTGTCCCTCCAGGAGGCGGTGAAGGTCACGGTGCCGGGCGCCGCCGACTTCGCGTTGTCTCGTGAAGGCACGATGGTGACGATGCCCGCGTCAAAGCCGGATCGGAAGGTCGTCGAACTGGATCGAAGGGGCAAGGCCACGACGCTGCTCGACGCGGCCGACGATTACTGGTTCCCCCGCCTGTCGCCCGACGGGCGGCGTCTCGCCATCGGGATTGGGCCGGACATCTGGGTGTTCGAGCTCGCGGGCTTGACGCGCACCAGGGTGACGCATGACACGACGACCATTTTCTTCCCGTTCACGTGGTCGCGCGATGGCAGCCGGATCGTCTTCAGCAAGGTCGAGAACAAGCTGGGCCTCGATCTCTATACGACTGCCGCGGACGGCACCGGGCAGCCTGTGCTCTTCTCGCGCGGGGAGTACCGGCAATGGGCGACGTCGTCGTCCCCGGTAAGCAACACCGTGGCGCTCTACGAACAGCATCCGGTCACGCTGCGCGACATCTGGATGCTGTCCCCTGACAACAACCGCGCGAAGCTTGTCGCGACGCCGTACCAGGAGCGGGCGGCAAGATTCTCGCCGGACGGCAACTGGATCGCGTACGTGTCGAACGACTCGGGCCGCGACGAGGTGTACGTGCTGGCGACCTCGGGTGCCGGCGAGAAGAGGACGGTCTCGACCGAGGGCGGCACCGAACCGGTGTGGGCCGCGAGCGGCCGGGAGATCTTCTATCGAAATGGAGATCGGTTGATGGTTGCCCCCATCGAGACTGTCCCGGCATTCCGCATCGGCCGCCCGCAGATACTTTTCGAATCGGCCTACGAGCGGGATCGCGGGTCTGGCACGGCCAACCCCAACTACGACATCTCGCGCGACGGCCAGCGGTTCTTCATGATCCAGCCACCGGTGACCCCCTCACACGCCGTCGTCGTGTTGAACTGGTTCGAGGAGCTGAAGGCCCACTTAGCTGAGAAACGACGATGAAGTCGCTCGCCTCCCGGCGCGCCCAGTCGTCCTGCTAGGGTCCGCCATCTCCGCTTGACGCGGGGCGGCGCGGCCAGCAGAATCGGCCCACACGAACCCACTGTGGCTGATTCGAGGCACGAGGTCACCCAGCTCCTCCGCGCCTGGACCACGGGCGATCTCGACGCTCGCGATCGCGCGCTGGAGTTGCTCTACCGGGAGCTCCGGCGTCGCGCGGCCGTGCATTTGCGCCGCGAGCGCCCGGGCCACAGCTTGCAGCCCACGGCGCTCGTTCACGAGGCCTACCTTCGTCTCGACGGTCAACGTCAGGCCGCCTGGCAGAACCGCGCGCATTTTCTTGCCGTCGCGTCACAGATGATGCGGCGCATTCTCGTCGACCGGGCACGGGCGCGGCAGACGGGCAAGCGGGCAGGACGATCGCAGGAGGTGACGCTGGACGCCGCGGGTGACGTGGGGCAATTGCACGATCCGATCGACCTGCTGGATCTGGATGCGGCGCTCGAACGGCTCGCGGCGCTCGACGCCAGAAAGAGCCGGATCGCTGTCATGAGATTCTTCGGCGGCCTCTCGCTCGAGGAGATGGGTGAGGTGCTCGAGCTCTCATCCCGGACCGTGGAGCGCGACTGGCAGGCGGCGCGTGCTTGGCTCTTCAAGGCACTCGCACCATTGCCGCGACGACCTGATCATGACTCCTGACGAATGGCGCGCCATCGATCGCGTGTGGCACGCCGTGCTGGAGCGGCCCGAGCCCGAGCGGCCCGCGGCGCTGATCGAGCTCTGCGCGGGTAACGAGGCGTTACGCCACGACGTCGAATCCCTGCTGGGACATCTCGCGCGCGCCAGCGCCGCCGGATTCGGCACCGCCCCGGGCGGCGCGGCCCGCGCATCGTTGGTCGGGCGGCGGATCGGACCGTACGCGGTTCAGGCGCTGCTCGGCGCCGGCGGGATGGGCGAGGTCTATCAGGCGCACGACGCGACGCTTGGGCGCGACGTGGCAATCAAGATCCTTTCCGATGTTTGGCCGGCCAGCCCGGAGCGGCGCGCGCGGTTCGATCGCGAAGCCCTGCTGCTCGCGTCGCTGAATCACCCGAACATCGGCGCGATCTACGGCGTGCATGAGAGCGACGGGATTCGCGCGCTCGTCCTCGAGTTGGTCGACGGCGAGACGCTCGCCGAACGCATCGCGCGCCATGCGACGACGTCGTTGCCACCGCGCGGACTTCCTCTTGCGGACGTCATCATGATTGCCCGCCAGATCGCCGAAGCGATCGAGGCGGCGCATGAGCGCGGGATCATTCACCGGGACCTCAAGCCAGCGAATATCAAACTCAAAGGCGCGTGGGGCTCCGGCGTCCGCCAAGGCTTCGGCCAGGCTCGCCGAAGCGCCGAAGGCGCGGAGGCGGGCGCCTGTACCGTCAAGGTGCTCGACTTCGGACTCGCCCGGGCCGTCAGCGCAGTAGGCAGCTCCAACGCCGCGGACGTTGCCACGGCCGCCGCAGATGCCACGATCGACGGCGCCCTGCTGGGAACGGCAGCGTACATGAGCCCCGAACAGGCGCGCGGGCGGCCCGTCGACACACGCACGGACATCTGGGCGTTCGGGTGCGTCGTCTACGAAATGTTGACCGGCGCCAAGGCGTTTGCCGGCGACGGGTTCGCCGAAGTCCTTGCGAACGTGATCAAGGGCGAGCCCGACTGGACCGCCCTGCCGGCGGACACGCCGCCGGCCCTGCGGCTGTGTCTGCGTCGTTGCCTGCAGAAGGACGCGCGACAACGCTTTCATCACATCGCCGATGTCCGGCTCGCGTTCGAGGACGCGTTCGAGGCCACTCCAGGTGCGGGTGACAGCAGCACACGACGCGGACATTCTGAGATGCGCGTCGTGTACGTGGGCTGGGCGGCAACGGCGCTCGTGGCGATAGCCGCGATCGCCATCGCCGTTGTCGTGGGCCGGAATTCCGCGGGCTCACATTCGAACGCTCAGCAGTCCGCCGCGCCACCGGTCCTGTACTCTCCCAGAATCGGGGGCGGCGGAACCGCAACGGCGACGACGATTCAAGAGGCTATGGACCAGGTGGCCCCCGGCGGCACGGTGACGCTGCTTCCGGGAACGTACGCGGAGATGCTCACCATCAAGAAGGGTCTGACCCTTCAGGCCACCGGCGAGCGCAGCGGCGCGGTCATCCTGGCGCCGTCCGGATCACCCGAGAGCGTGGTCGAGATCGAAACGACGGAGCCTGTCACGCTGCGAGGCCTCACCGTTCACGTGCCCGGTGCGAACGGCATTCGCGGCAGCGGCGCCGTGAATCTCACCGTGGAGCGATCTGTCGTCGTCGCCGTGAATCCGCCGAACGGACGGAGCCACCTGATTCGCGTGGAGAATGACACGACGCCGGCAGGACCGCGGGCCCGAGCGGTCATCCGCGGGAGCGTCCTGGACGGGACGATTGCAAAACTTCCTCCGCAAGTTGCCAGGCCGCAGAGCTTCGCCGTGCGTCTGGTGGGCGACGTCGACGGGGTGATCGAGCGCAGCACGATCCGGCGCACCGGCGGCTTCTGCATCCTCGTCCATACCCGGACCGACCTGACCGGTGTCACCAACGTCGACATCCTGGAGAACGACATCGACGAATGTCATCCGGTCGATCGTGTTGGCGCGATTCTCGTCGGCGCTCCGAGCGTGCTGACGCTATCTCGGGAGCAGACCATCACCGCCACCGGGACTGTCAACATCGTCGGCAACACCTTTCGGAACAGCTCGGAGGACTGCCTCACGAGCGCCATCGCATTCGATACCTTCAGCGGCCGGATCGAGCGCAACCGCTTCGTCAACTTCGTTCAGCCTTGCGCAAAGCCCACCCCCCGAAACCTGCCAGGCGCGATCTTTCTTGGTCTCCGTGGGAACTTTCGCCTGCCCGCGGTCGCGCCGACGGTTCGGTTCAACGACATCGTCGGGAATGCGCACGCCGGGCTTCACCTCGCGCCCAATTTCGCGGTCCGCGTCGACGCGTCCTGTAATTTCTGGGGATCGGCACGGGGCCCCTCGGGCGCCGGTCCCGGCGACGGGGACATCCTCCTCGTCGGGCAGGACGCGATCGCGCCGGTGTTTCTGCCGTTCGCCACCGCTCCTATCGCTCGCTCGAACAACGGCGGCTGTTGATCGTACCAGGGCGGGCCGGGTTTGAGCCGCGGCGGTTGATCGTCCGTAGGGCGGGCCGGGTTGAGGCCCGCCTGGGTCGCATGTCCAGCTCTGTCGAAAAATCTCGCGTTCTGATCTGACGGGTGCGCTTTCGGGCTCGTCTGACGAAAGTGAGGATCAGAATGGGATCCATCCGAGTGTCCCTGACTGCTGTTGCTCTGCTCGCCCTTCTCACGCCCGGCCCGTCGGCGCAGCACTTCTCCGACTGGTCCGAGCCGGTGAACCTGGGGCCCGTTGTCAATTCCAGCTTTGCCGACCAGGCTCCCGAGGTGTCGAAGGATGGGCTGAGTCTCTACTTTCAATCCGAGCGGCCCGGCTTCGGCGCACAAGACCTCTGGGTCTCGCAGCGGAACAGCGAGGACGACCCATGGGGGCCGCCAGTCAACCTCGGTCCTGTGATCAACTCGGCCGCCTTCGAGTCGCGACCCAGTCTGTCGCGCGATGGGCACTGGCTCTTCTTCAGCAGCACTCGTCCCGGGGGACTTGCGCCGGGATTGGACCTGTGGGCGTCGTACCGCGACCACGTGCACGACGACTTCGACTGGCAGACTCCGGTGCATCTCGGTGCTGGAGTCAATCTGGCTTCTTCCTCGGAGATTGAAGCCTCCTACATCGAGAACGAGGATGGCGGTGCGCCGCTGCTGTTCTTCGCCAGCAACAGGCCTGGCGGAATTGGAGCGTTCGACATCTACGTGAGCGAGCTCCTCGCCGACGGCACGTGGGGCGCCGCGACGCTGGTCCCTGAGCTCAGCAGCACTCTGCCTGACCCTCACGTATCGGTGAGGTTCGACGGGCTGGAGGCGTTCGTTGTCACAGGGGTTCCACCCCTGTTCGACCTGTGGGTGTCGACGCGCGAAACGGTGTTCGACACGTGGTCGGCGCCGATCAATCTGGGGCCGGTGGTGAACAGCTTGTCTGGAGACGAGTCGCCGCACATCGCCGCGGACCGTCAAACGCTGTACTTCGAATCGAACCGCCCCGGCGGCTCCGGCAGCCGAGACTTGTGGATGAGTACGCGCACCAAGAGCAAGAAGAACTGACGTTCGGCCGCGGCGTCGAGACCGGGAGGCTGCGTTTTTCAGCAGCCTGCTACGACTCAGGCCTGCGCGTTCGCTCGATTCGGCCAAGGTAATTCAGCAGACCGGCGTTCAGGGCGAGCCCGCCGGCGCTCACCGCCGCCGCCGGCCACACGACCGAGTCGTCGCCGCCGAGCCACGCGTTCATGGTGGCTGTCAGCAGCCAGAGCTGAAGGACCACCACGATCAGCACGAAGACCAGCATGCCGTAGACGATGACCGTCCGCTGGTCGCGGCTGAACGGCCGGTTCGTTGACGCGCTCATGTGGTCCGCTCCTCGATCGCGACGGCGTAGATGTCCCGCCCTCTGATGGCGAGCACGATCCGTCTCAGCGGCCGGCGGGGCGGTCCCGCCGTCGGCTCGCCCGTTCTCAAGTCGAAC
>Ga0111538_10000229_pt1 | contig 69188 bp, 64 predicted proteins | sample SoiMethybrSBSTD1_FD_79669 | JGI IMG/M metagenome (GOLD analysis project Ga0111538, IMG submission 79669) | Bulk soil microbial communities from a Populus tree surrounding site in Tennessee, USA - Soil MetaG P. TD hybrid SBSTD1 (version 2)... | ecosystem: Environmental > Terrestrial > Soil >...
AAGCGGGGGAGTAGATGACGTTTCAGGGGAGTTCATCCTATCCTCATGGGATCGCTGGTCGCTTGCCAGATCGACAATCAATCTCCGCAGGTCGTACACGTACACGTATGGGCTTGCCCAAAACGACTTCCAGCCCAGGCGGCCTTCGAACGAGTCGTCTCCTCATTCCCACCGCCCTCATCCTGATAGCCGGCATTGTCGTTGCGCAAGTGGCCATTCCGATCGGATGGGCGTTAGCAGGCCTCTATGTTATGCCGGTCACCTTGGTGGCTTTATGGACGTCTTCCCGCCAACCCTTTCCGGTCGTATGGATCACGATGATCTGCACCATCCTCAGCACCCTGGTCTTCTTCGGATCACCCTTTTGGGATAATAAAACCACGCTCGCGATGGCCTTTGTTCTTCCCATCGGATCGATATGGTTGATCGCCTTCCTCTCCGTCTTGCGAAAATGGTTGGAGCACACGGCAAAGGCACGATCCAAACTTCAAACTCTATGCCCCCTGTGTGAACAGATTCACAGCGATGGGGAAGCAGTATCGATAAAACAATACGCCCAAGGGCGACCCGGCTCATTTGTTCGCATCAGTGTCTGCTTCCAGTGCGCCGGCAAGGAAGGTTGAATGGAGATGTATGGAGACGGCAATAGGCCTTCAAGGTCTTGAGGCCTATTGCTACAAGAGAATCAGAAAATTGCCGATACGGCGGCCGCCCCATGGGTTGTAAGTTGCTGCTTCCGTTTGAGAAAGGGGGAAATATGCCGAATTTCGTGTCACGCGCCCTGCTATTAATTGTTGAAGCCGTGGATCGCCCGCGTGCCCCTTCCACGTCTACTGAAAGGACCTTGCCCGAAGATCCAAACTCCTCAACGCCTCCATTAATTGGTTCCTTCCCAACGCCTAGCACAAATCCGGTTTAGCGATTAAGTTCCATAAACAGTGAAGACCGCCAAAGCGGTCTTCACCGAGGCGGTATGGAAGGATACCCCGCCGAAGGGGTTAACCCAATCTACTTGATAATTATCCTACCGCTGATAAAGACCGACCTCGTACTAGCAGGCAGGGCGAGAGGCCGTCTCAACAACCATTCACCCTTGGGAAGTTGCATGGAAGCCCTGACGGGGTGAAGCTGCCATGTCCGCGGGTGAAGTAATACAGGCGACGTCGTAAAACGCCAGCGCAAATAGTTTGATAGCCGCAGCCATTTCATCATCATCTGTTCATACCATCCGCAGACCATACACGCACCCCCACAGTGCGCATGGGTAAGCGAGGTCAACAATCACGACACCCGGCTGTTGGCTGGATAGTTCTTTGGCAAGTACTTGAGCAAGAGGGCCTGGCGAATCAGTTGCGCCACATTTCTGACTTCCAAACGCCGCATCAGATTGAACCGGTGGACTTCCACCGTCTGCACGCTAATCTGCAGTTGATCCGCAATTTCCCGGCTGGTGTGTCCTTGAGTGATCAGGTGCAGGATCTGCTTTTGACGAGGCGTGAGCGCCGGCGCCGCAGGCGTCTTGCCTTTCGCCGATCGTTTCTCCATTAATCGATACATAGTAGGCCTCCCGGTTGTGTGCAAGAGAGTATTTCAGTAGTTCCTATAGCGAGCAACATTCATACCGGTTTTCAAGCTATTGATTTTAAATACGTACGTTTACCAGGTGACCCATAGGTGTAAATTTATATGGCGTAGTCAGTGCGAGCGAAATGGGATCGCCAATTTTAAATGCGTTGATTTTAGGTAATTACGTCAGAAGGTGGAATAGGACGAAGCTTTGAGCGTGTCAAGACGCCCGGACGTGGCCCCCTTACCTACAATAAAGGCATTAAGCCACCGTCAGTCACTCCTGGTTCCTGGTCCTGACTTGGATGATCCGGGGACGTTTGCGGACGAGGATTACTTCAGATATTCCAAAAATGCAGTAGCCAGGGTGAGATAGATCGTGATACCGGAAATATCGTTGGCTGTCGTGACGAAGGGACCGGCAGCCACCGCTGGATCCACGCCCACACGCTTCAGCATGATCGGCATGATAGTGGCCATACTGGTCGATGCGAGAAAGGCGATGATCAAGGAAGCGCCGACCACCATTCCGAGAAACCATTGGCCATGCCAAAGCCAGCCGGCTCCGGTTAACAGCAATCCGCAGGCTAGTCCAAGCAATAGGCCGATGCGCACTTCACGAAAAAACACTTTCCACATATCTCCCAACTCAATGCCGCCGGTAGCCAGGCCTCGGATGATGAGCGTTGAGGATTGCAGTCCTACATTCCCGCCCATGGCGGCAATGACCGGGATAAAACTCACGATAGCCACGACTTCCTGAATAGTAAAACGGAAGAACCAGAGTATTGCGCCGGACAAGAGGCTGCCGACCAGATTGGTGAACAGCCATGGAAGCCGGGAGCGTGCCGCATCGACGCTGGAGGCCCGCAACAGCGCGTCGCCCTCGGCAGCACCAGCCATTTTCAGCATGTCTTCGGTGGCTTCTTCTCGAATCACATCGACCACGTCGTCAACCGTAATGATACCGACCAGCGTATTGTCTTTTTCGACGACGGGAATCGCCAGGAGGTTGTACCTTGCCACCTGCCGAGAGACTTCCTCCTGATCCGTATCGACCGCGACACTGATCACGTCGCGCGTCATGATATGTTTCAGGGGAGTGACGGGCGGCACGGTGAGTAACTGACGCAACGACAACACGCCGACGAGATGTTCTTCCCGATCCGTCACATAAATATAAAAAACCATCTCGGCGTCGGTCGCATGCTGTAATCGCCGAATGGCTTCTTGCGCCGTGGTATCCTCCGGAAGGGACAAGAATTCCGTCGTCATGATACCGCCGGCCGTGTCCTTTGGGTATTTCAGGATCTCCTCGACTTCCGAGGAGTCCTCCGTCCGCATGCGGGTCAGAATTTCTTTGGCCTGCTCCTCCGACAGGAGGCCCAGCAAGTAGGCTACATCGTCTTTGCCGAGATCTTTTAACAGCATCGCCACATCGGCAGGCGGCATATCGGCAAGCACTTGCGGGACATCGGCCGGGTCCATTTCACTCAGCACGGTTCCCCGAAGCGCTTCTCCGCGCACCAACTCGAAGATCGTCCGTTTTTCCTTGGAGGACGACAGATGCTCGATCAGCTTCGCCGTGTCGGCGGGATGCATTTTCCCAAGCATCTTGCTGATATTGGTGATTGCCCCGCGCCGCAACAATCGTTGAAACGAGGCCAATACAAGGTCAAACTTGCTTTGTCCCTTGTCGGGTTCCTTAGGAAGATCCTTCAGGAAATCACGATCGACGGGACGTGGGCGTTCGGCAGGTTGCATTGAATCGTCTCACACGGTATAGATCCAAGGACGTTGAGATCTCGTCTCCATCCGTTAGCTTTTTGTACCTTTAACTCTCTTAGTAACCTAATTCCGCCAGCATCTGCTCATCTTCTCGCCACGCGGGTTTGACCTTCACCCACAACTCGAGAAACACCTTCATCCCGAACAGATGCTCCATATCGAGCCGCGCTTCGGTTCCCACAGTCTTTAAGCGCTCGCCGTGCTTTCCGATTACGATGGCTTTTTGCGAATCCCGCTCCACGAGCACCGAGGCAGTGATCCGAGTCAGCTTGCCTTCTTCAACAAAACTGTCGATATCGACGGCCACCGAATAAGGAATTTCCTCCCGCGTGTGATGCAGAATTTTCTCCCGGATCATTTCGGCGGCCAAGGTGCGCATGGTCTGATCCGTCAGCATATCCGCATCGTACTGCGCCTCTCCTTCCGGCAATATAGCGACGGTCAGATCGAGCAGGCGGTCCAAATTGAATCCCGTGTGAGCCGAGATCGGCACGATTTCCGTCCACTCGTATGCGGTGCGCACCGCATCGATTAGCGGAAGGACTCTGGACTTATTCACCATGTCGACTTTGTTTATCAATAGAAAGACCGGGAGCTGACGCTTGGCCGTTACTTCGCGCACACGTTGCACGACCAGACGATCCTGAGGACCAAGCGAGGGCCGCAAGGCTTCGATCATGACATATAGGAGATCCGCGGCCGGCATTGTTTCCATGGCCGTTCGCATCATGCGTCGATTCAGTTGATGCTGGGGTTCGTGAATACCGGGCGTGTCGAGGTAGACAATCTCGGCATCCGGACGATGCATGACACCCAAAATCCGTGTCCGTGTTGTCTGCGGCTTGTTGGAGACGATAGCAATCTTCTCCTTGAGCAGAGCATTCAACAGCGTCGACTTCCCCACATTGGGACATCCGACGATGGCAACTGTTCCCGACTTCATCGCATGTACTCCATCACCGTCGTATCTCTCCCGAAGAATTTGGTGCACAGGTCATGACTACAATCCTTGGCGGAGGTCACCGGCGTTCGCAAATCGTTCGAGGGAATAGTAACACGAGAGGAGCGTGAAGCGCGCGGCTACCTATTGTCGGAGCGGCTTGAATCCGGTACGAGCTGGTAGATTGTCTCCCCTTTTTTGACAAAGCCCAGCCGCTCGCGGGCTAACTCTTCCATCCTCACGGGGTCGTGCTGGATCCGCTTGATCTCGATGTGGAGGTCGGTGTTGGTGCGTTCTAACTCTTGGATGTCGTGCGCTAAATCCCGTGCATGCTGTTGCATCGCCAAATATTTACGAATGCCCATCTCGTCGAAAAAGAATGAAATGGCGAGGGCCGCGATGGCGATGACGCCGATAACGATCGCCACTCTCGTGACGGTCCGGTTCATTCGGCGGACGGAGCGATGGGTGCGATTACGTCTGTTCATCTCCTCAGCACGCGCGTCCGATTATCTATGGGCTCGAATGGCCGACCGTCCCGGATAGACGGCGGCGCTCCCCAATTCTTCTTCGATGCGGAGAAGCTGGTTGTATTTGGCGATTCGATCCGTACGCGATAACGACCCGGTTTTGATGAGACCGGTATTCAACGCCACGGCCACATCGGCAATCGTGGTGTCCTCGGTTTCGCCCGATCGGTGCGAGACTACGGCCGTATATCCGGATTGTTTGGCCAGCTCGATGGCTTCTAATGTCTCCGTCAGCGTTCCGATTTGATTCAGCTTGATCAGAATCGAATTGCCGATCCCTTCCTTGATGCCCTGGGAGAAAATCTCGACATTCGTGACAAAGATATCGTCCCCAACCAACTGGACGCGGTCGCCCAATCGCTCGGTCAGCATGCGCCAGCCTTTCCAGTCCAACTCGCTGAGTCCATCTTCGATGGAAAGGATCGGATACCGGTCGACAAGACGTTGATAATACCGAATCATCTCGTCGGACGAACGCTCCGGCTGTTTCTCGGCTTCCAGGCGATAGCGATTTTTTTCGTAGAATTCACTGGCGGCGGCGTCGAGCGCCAGCGCGATGTCTTTCCCCGGCTTATACCCGGCCGCTTCGATGGCCTGCACGATCAATTCCAATGCTTCCTCGTTGGAACCGAGATCGGGAGCAAATCCACCTTCATCTCCCACCGCCGTATTGAGACCTTTTTTCTTCAGGATCCCTTTGAGGGTGTGAAACACTTCGGTCGCCATTCGTAACGCCTCGCTGAATCGGGACGCACCGACCGGCATAATCATGAATTCTTGCAAATCGAGTCGATTATCGGCATGCGCCCCGCCGTTGATGATGTTCATCAAGGGCACCGGCAACGTGCGCGCATTCGCACCGCCGAGGTAACGATAGAGCGGTTGACCGGACTCGATCGCAGCCGCCTTCGCCACGGCGAGGGACACTCCAAGAATTGCATTCGCGCCGAGCCGACCTTTTGTCTTCGTCCCATCTGCATCCATCATCGTTCGGTCGACGGCCGCCTGATCGAATGCATCCATCCCCAACACTTTCGGTGCGATGGACTTGTTGACATGGCCGACGGCCTTCGAGACCCCCTTGCCCATCCACCGCTTCTTATCGCCATCACGCAGCTCGATGGCTTCCTTCTCTCCGGTGGATGCGCCCGAAGGCACCGCCGCACGCCCTAACGCTCCACTCTCCAACACCACATCTACTTCAACGGTAGGATTTCCACGTGAATCGACAATCTGCCGTCCTTGAATCTTTCTAATTACGCTCATCGGTCACTCCATTTGCTTCCAACTCATCAAAACCCATTCGTCGCCCCAGATTTATTGCCAAGTAAAAATGGCCACAACGTATTTGCTACAGAAAACCTACCATTCCTCTTCTTTTCATCACACTAGGGGCGTTAGGGAGCGACCGGGGAGGCTCTGATTGCGCGCATCGAGCGAGCACATTTTATCGTGCGCGCTCTGCGACACCGGCAGCCGGCCCGGTCGCTCCCTTCCTAATTTCCCGCCAACCGTTTCTTCAATAACTCATTCAACTTGCCGGGGTTCGCTTTTCCACCGGAGGCCTTGATGACCTGGCCCACGAAAAATCCTAGTACTTGCTCCTTGCCTGCCCGGTATTGCGCAAGCTGTGCCGGATTCTTCGCTATGACATCATCGATCAGCGCCTCCAACGCCTCCTCATCAGACACCTGCGTCAGGCCTTTTTCTTTCACCAATTGCTCGGGAGACTTGCCGCCGGCATAGAGTTCGGGGAAAAGGTCTCGCGCCACCTTCAAACTGATCGTTCCGTTCTCTACCAATTTCAGCAAGCTTACAAGACGCTCAGGACAGACCGGCGAATCCGCCACCGGCGTTCCGGACTGGTTCAACTCCCGCAGCAACTCTCCCATCACCCAATTGCTGACGGTCTTGGGCTGCTCGAAGAGCTTCACACAAGCTTCATAATAATCCGAGAGTTGCCGAGACGTGGTCAGGACGCCTGCATCGTATTCCGGCAAGCCGTATGTGCCGATCAAGCGCTGCTGCCGAGCGAGGGGTAACTCAGGCAGAGATTCTCGAACGCGCTCGAGCTGTTCTTGAGCGATCTTCAACGGAACCAAATCGGGGTCCGGAAAATATCGATAGTCATGCGCCTCTTCCTTGCTCCGCATGACCGCAGTTTGACCTTTGTCGACGTCCCACAACCGTGTTTCCTGAGAAATCTTTCCCCCTTCGCTCAGGACTTTCGTATGCCGCTTGATTTCATACTCGATCGCTTCTTTGACAAACTTAAAAGAGTTGATGTTTTTGAGTTCCACTTTGGTCCCGAGGGCTTCCTGACCGGCCGGTCGCAAGGAGAGATTCGGTTCGCAGCGCAGACTGCCTTCTTCCATGTTACCGTCGCAGACATCCAGATAGACGAGGATATCCCGCAACGCCTTGAGGTAGGCTACCACCTCGTCGGCCGACCGCATATCGGGCTCGGTCACAATTTCCAGGAGCGGCGTGCCCGCCCGGTTCAAATCCACCCGGCTGCTTCCGGTTCCGGTCTCATGTACGTTCTTTCCCGCGTCTTCTTCGAGATGGGCCCGGCGAATCCGGATACGTTTGGGCGCGCCTGCGACGGTGACTTCGATCCATCCATGCTCGCAGATCGGCGCTTCGTACTGCGAAATTTGATAGCCTTTGGGCAAATCGGGATAAAAATAATTCTTTCGAGCGAATCGATTGGCACCAACGTGACAATTCAACGCAACACCCGTGCGAATGGCCATGTCCACGGCCGCCCCATTGATCACGGGCAAGCTGCCCGGCAGTCCCAAACAGACCGGACACGTTTGGGTATTGGCGGCAAGACCGAACTGGGTTCCGCAGCCACAAAACATTTTGGACCGGGTCAGCAGTTGCGCATGCACTTCCAACCCGATGACGACTTCATACGCCACTACTCTTCTCCCGCCCTTCTTCAGGCCGCGCCTGCCGCATTGCCTGACGACCGGCCTCCATCGCTTCTTTGACGATAGAGGTCTGTTCCCGAACGATGTCGCGGCCCTTCTCCATAGCCGTCTGGAACGTCTCGCCGGCTTTTTCGGTCGCATCACGCAAGCCCTCGCCGGTCCGTTTCGCATAGCCTTTCAATTGGTCACGCGATTCCTGCCCGGACTGGGGCGCCAACAGAATGGCAGCGATCGCTCCGACCGCGGCGCCCGCTACAAACGCCATCATAATAGCTTGACTCGGTCCACAACTCGATCGTTCGTATTCATCCATGTCACTCTCCTTCGCGATCGTTACAAGTGATGATTTCGTCTTCGATATTCTACCTAGATTGAGTTGAGAGTATTCGATACTCCGGCGTCTGTCAACGAGGAGAATTCCCGCTTGAGCCTGAGGATGTGGCCAGCTACGCCTTCGCTCGGCGAGCACGCCTGACCTTCGGCGTCGGGACGGAGGGAACGCTCGCTGGATCGCCGGTTGCCGCCTTTTCCGCGTCGCCGCCTTCATCGGCGGCAATCTCCGCCAACTTGCGGCCGGTGGACACAGAGGTCGGATTCGTCACGGTAATGTCATCCGTCGAGGCATACTCGTCGCGATGCTTGATCCATAACCATTGGCGATTGCGGGTGCGCACGAGCACCCACGACCCTTTGAGCTTGGCGCCATGCAGCGTAAACTTCAATTCTCCTTTATGCAGCGCAGAAGCCACGTCCGTCTGCCCTTCGATCTCGTAGGTTCCGCGATCCCACACCATCACGGTGCCGCCGCCATATTCCCCCTCGGGAATGATGCCTTCAAACTCGGCATAGTCAACCGGATGATCTTCGACCGCCATGGCCAGCCGCTTGGTCGCCGGGTCCAATGAGGGTCCTTTGGGAACCGCCCACGACTTGAGCACGCCGCCGTCTTCCAGCCGTAAATCATAATGAAGGTGGCTGGCTCGATGTTTCTGCACGACGAAGAGCCGCCCGGAGGTCGACCGTGCGGTAGTGGGAGGCGGCTCCGGCGTCGCACTGAATCGACGCTTCTTCTTATATTCGTCGAGAGGTTTCATCGTCACCCAAGGATGTTCATTTCATGCCGATTTCTGTAGTCAAAGCACGACCGAATTCGGCCACAGTGTATGGAGGGAGGACGGGCGCGTCAGTCGGCAAGACGAACTGGGGTTGTAGGAGATGATCGCAGGAAGCAAGCCTGGCTATTAGCGTGGATCGTCCCCATTCACGCCACCCGCCGATCGGGAGAATCGCTCTTTGACGACAGCGGACGCCGCTTTAATCCCTGCGGCCAGACCGCCCAGCTTGGAGAGGAGCCCTTGCCCACTGACCAATCCATGGACGGTTCCGACGGTCTGCCCGACGGCTCCGACCGCTTGTAAAAAACCCGATGCATGCGCGACGCCGGCGCGGGCCTCATCGGTCAACGCATTGAGGTTTTCCGTCATCATTCGAACGTCCTTCAACAGGGACGGCAACTGACCATTCAAGTTTAAGAGGACCAGTTGCAGCTCGGCCAAGGTCTTGCGCGCCTGAATGAGCGTAAGCACCGCATAGGCAACGAGCACTGCAAATGCGAGAGCGGCAATGATGCTGGCAATTTCAATCAGCATGGTTTCCTCCCTTACCGGATTAGGTGGAAGACCGGGCTATCGTATAGTCGGTTTTTTCAATCGCCATTCGGTCGCTTGTTCATACGCATGGCCGCCGCGCAACACCGTCTCTTCCTCAAACGGACGGCCGATCAATTGTACACCGATCGGCAAGCCGGCTTTGCTGAATCCCGCGGGAACGGAAATAGCTGGCAGGCCGGCCAGATTGACCGATATTGTGTAGATATCGGACAGGTACATCTGAAGAGGATCCTGCACTTTTTCACCCAGTTTGAAGGCAGGAGTAGGCGTGACCGGGGTCACGATCAGATCCACGTCTTTGAACGCATTCTCGAAATCCCGACGAATCAGGGTGCGAACGGCTTGGGCCTTCCCGTAATAGGCGTCATAGTAGCCCGCGCTCAACGCATAGGTACCCAGCATGATCCGCCGCTTCACTTCCGGTCCGAATCCTTCTTGCCGTGTCTTCATGTACAGATCGAGCAGATCTTTCGACTGTTTGGTACGCCACCCGAATTTGATCCCGTCATAACGCGCCAGATTGGAGCTGGCCTCGGCCGTGGCAATCAAGTAATACGCCGCGACTGCCGCCCCTGTCGTCGGCAAGGAAACCTCTTTGATCTCACCGCCCAGATCTTGAAGCACCTCGACGGCCGCTCGCACCGCCTGTTCGACTTCGGGATCGAGCCCTTCTGAAAAATATTCGCTGGGCAACCCGATCCGGAGTTTCTTCACATCCTTCTTTCGAAGCGCGCGCATATAATCCGGGACCGGAATATTTGCCGAGGTCGAATCCAACGGATCATGTCCGGCAATGGCGTTCATAACCAAGGCAGCATCGGTGACGTCTTTGGTAATCGGGCCGATCTGATCGAGAGACGAAGCAAATGCGACGAGGCCATAGCGCGAAACCCTTCCATACGTCGGCTTGAATCCCACTACCCCGCACAAGGCGGCCGGCTGCCGAATCGACCCGCCGGTGTCTGATCCTAATGCTGCCGCACATTCGTCCGCTGCAACCGCGGCAGCGGAGCCCCCGCTGGAGCCACCGGGTACATAGGCTTGATTCCACGGATTTCTACTGGGACCGAAGGCCGAGTTTTCGGTGGAAGAGCCCATGGCAAATTCGTCCAGGTTCGTCTTCCCCAGCAAGAGCGCGCCGCGCGCCCTCAGTTTCGAGACGACCGTCGCACTGTAAGGCGGCACGAAGGTGGCGAGCATGCGGGAGGCGCATGTCGTCAGTACACCTTCCGTGCAAATATTGTCCTTGATCGCGATCGGCATTCCCATTAGAGGGACGGTCTTGCGCCACCCCTTTAATTGTTGATCCAGCGCTTCGGCCTGGGTTGTGGCCGATTCTTTCGTCAACGTGACATAGGCCTTGATCTTCGGCTCGACCTGGTTGATCCGAAGTCCGTAGGCGCGCACGATATCGAACGCGCTGATATCTCCTTTGGTGAACCGGTCTTGCAGGTCATGGAGCGTCAGTTTGTGCAAAGACATGGATGGACGTCGGTATATGGGATGGATGCTTAGCGCGCAGCCTTGGAATGACTGGGCTTGTGATGGGAGATATGATTCTTGTCGTCGACCAGAATAATTTTGGGCTGGTGGCGTTTGGCCTCATCCTCTGCGTAAAACTCGTAGCAAAATATGATTACCTTGTCCCCTACCACCGCTTTACGAGCCGTCGGTCCATTGAGAACGATCTCCCCGCTCCCACGATTCCCGGCCATCGCATAGGTCGTAAAGCGCTCGCCATTATTCAAGTTAGAGATCATCACCAATTCGTACGGCAAAATGCCGGCAGCATCCAGCAAATCTTCGTCGACGGTGATACTCCCTTCATACTCGAGACAGGCTTCTGTGACCGTGGCGCGATGAATTTTTGCTCGCAGCATTTGTCGCAACATAGTTTCCCCTCGTGAATCGCTTGACCTATTCGTAACTCGTGAGAGATCGGCGCCGCATTGTGGCGTCATTAACGGTGAATGAATAACGATCAACGTTCTTCTAATATTCTCGGGACACGGAAATAGCCGCCCTCTGAATCAGGCGCATTCGCTAATGCTTGCTCAACCGGCAAGCAGAGTTTTGTTTGATCTTCTCGGAAGACGTTCGTTTGGTCGAGAACCGTGGACGTCGGTTCAATGCCGGTCGTATCCCATGATTTTAACTGTTCAATATGCGTCAGGATACTACTCAGTTGCCGACTAAAGGCTTCCTGTTCCGCCTCAGTGATCTCCAAGCGCGCCAACTTGGCAACATGCCGGACCTGTTCTTTTGAAATCTGCATCGGGGTCTCCGTTTGGCTATTCTACAACCCGGATACTTAAAAAGGCCACTATGCAAAAGCCGAAAAGCAAGGAGTGGGTTCTGCGGGCGGGAGGCTCGGACCCCGGCCTTCATGCGGCTGGTTCGCCGTGGGGCGGGGCATTGCGGGTCGAGGAAGAAGAAGTTGGCGGTCTGTCTTTATTCGACGGTCACGCTTTTTGCCAGATTTCTGGGTTGATCGACATCGGTCCCACGGAGAACGGCGATGTGATACGCCAATAATTGTAAGGCGACGACAAAGAGAATGGGCGTCAAGAGTTGCGGCACGTCCGGAATCGTAAAGACCGCATCGGCCGCCTTACCCAAATCCCTCTCGCCTTCACTGACGAACGCGATGACCGGCGCATTTCTGGCCTTGACCTCCATCAGGTTACTCACCGTCTTCTCATAGAGGCGGTCACGCGGCGCCAGCACGACCACGGGCATGTCCTTGTCGATCAAGGCAATGGGACCATGCTTCATTTCGCCGGCCGCGTAGCCTTCGGCATGGATGTAGGAAATCTCTTTCAGTTTAAGCGCGCCTTCCAGCGCGATCGGATAGTTGATGCCGCGGCCCAAATAGAGAAAGTTCCGCTTCATATAATAGCGTTTGGCGATCGCGACAATTTCGGCTTCCCGTTTCAAAATGTGCTCGACACGTGTCGGCAAGGAGACGACGCGTTCCAGCCAGATACGCCCGTCGTTCGCATTCAGCGTGCCCCGCACTCTCCCCAAATGCAGCGCCAACAAATACAGCGCGGCCAATTGAGCCGTAAACGCCTTGGTCGACGCCACGCCGATCTCCGGACCGCAATGGGTATAGATCACGCCGTCCGATTCGCGGGCAAGCGTGCTCCCGACGACGTTGACAATGGACATGACGCGAGCGCCCTTTACCTTCGCCTCGCGCGCGGCAGCCAACGTATCCGCCGTCTCGCCCGACTGCGAGATGGTAATGAACAGATCGTCTTTTTGAACCAGTGGATCGCGATATCGAAATTCCGAGGCGATATCGACCTGCACCGGCGTTTTGACCATTTCTTCGAACAGATATTTCCCGACTAGGCCGGAATGCCATGAGGTGCCGCACGCGACGATCCAGATCTTGCCCGCGGCCTTGAGCTGCTCATGCGTTAAGCTAAGGTCCGGCAAATCGGCCTCGCCCGTCTCGAACGAATAGCGCCCGCGCAGAGTATCGAGAATGGTTTGCGGCTGTTCGTGAATTTCTTTTAACATGAAGTGCGGATAGCCGCTTTTTTCCGCCGCATCGGCGTCCCACGTAATCGCGGTCTCGACGCGCGTAACCGGTTGCCCTTTTGAATCCATCACCCGAATATCCGTCGGCGTGACGACGGCAAGATCGCCTTCTTCGAGATATGTGACGTCACGCGTATGCGCCAGCATCGCCATCACGTCTGACGCAACGAGACTGGACTTACCGTTGCGCCCGATTACCAGCGGGCAGCCGGAACGAGCTACGACAAGCGTATGGGGTTCGCCTTCACACACGGCGGCGATGGCATAACTGCCGCGAATCTCCTTCGTGGCGGCCAATACGGCATCCGAAAGGGATTTCCCTTCTTTCATATGTTTGGCGACGAGGTGCGCCACGACCTCGGTATCGGTTTCCGACTCGAAGCGGAATCCTTCTTTGAGCAACTGTTGCTTGAGCGGCAGATAGTTTTCGATGATCCCGTTATGGACGAGGACACACCCGCCGGAACGATGGGGATGCGCATTCTGCTCGGACGGTTTTCCATGCGTCGCCCAGCGTGTGTGGCCGATGCCGGTCGTCCCGCTCAGTCCTTTTCCGCTCAAGGATTTTTCCAGGTTGCTCAGCTTTCCGACACTCCGGCGAACCTCGATCTTGCCATTGCGGTGGATGGCAATACCGGACGAATCGTACCCGCGATACTCCAGCCGCTTCAGCCCGTTCAAGAGAATAGGAACCGCGTCTTGATCGCCCACGTATCCAACGATTCCACACATAGTGGCTATCCTTTCTTGTGTCGATTGGCCGAGGTTGGGGAAGTACGGCGCGGCGCGGCGGCCTTCCCCTTCGGCCGGACCTTCGGAGCCGTCTGATTGAGGTTCGGGTTTGTGGCTTTCGTCGCACGATCTTTGCCGGAAGTCCCACCGAGATCCGGATTTTCCAACAGCGCCCGGCGCTTCGACGCCCAGCCTACACGATTCGCTTGGACCGTTCGAGAAATAGCGAGCGAATCGGGGGGCACATCCTGCGTTAAGGTCGTCCCGGCTGCAATCACGGAGCCGCGGCCCACCGTGATCGGCGCGACAAGCTGCGTATCGCTCCCGATGAATACGCTATCCTCGATGATGGTCTCGAATTTGTGATACCCGTCATAGTTACACGTGATCGTTCCGGCCCCGATGTTCACGTCCTTCCCGATGCGCGCATCGCCCAGGTAGCTGAGGTGATTCGCTTTCGCGCCTTCACCCAATTCCGCTTTCTTCATCTCGACAAAATTTCCCACCTTGGCTTTTCGGCGCACGATCGAACCGGGCCTCAAATGGGCGAAGGGTCCGGCCGTCGTATGCTCATCCAACCGTGACTCGGTGACGACACAGGAGTCCTGAATCGTCACGTGATCGCTAAGCGTGGAATGAGCAATCCGTGTATGCGAGCGAATGACGCAGTCCCGCCCGATTGATGTGCGCCCTTCCAATGTTACGTGGGGATAGAGCACCGTGTCCTGACCGATGGTGACCTCCGCGTCGATCCACGCCGTGGCGGGATCGTGCAACGTCACGCCTTCGTCCATCCATCGGACACGAATCCGTTCACGGATCACGCGTTCAGCCATCGCCAATTGCTGCCTGGAATTGACCCCCAATCCCTCGTCGGCATCGTTCACGACCATCGCCGACACGCCGAGCCCCCGCTCCACCGCCAGTTTCACGACATCCGTCAGATAATACTCCGACTGAGCATTCTTCGGTTGAAGACGGTCGAGCGCCTCAAACAGAAATGCGCCATCGACGATATAGGTACCGACGTTGATCTCTTTTACCACCGATTCGGAAGCGGCGGCATCGCGATCTTCTACGATCTTCAGGACGGGCCGAGGCCCGCCGCTTGACTGAGCACGAATGATGCGCCCATAGCCCGATGGATCGTCCAAGATGGCGGTGAGAATGGTGACCGCGGCCTTCTCCGATTCATGCACCTTCAATAAATTTTCCAGCGTCGTGTCGGTCAACAGCGGTGTATCGCCGTTGAGAATCAAGTACGTGCCCGCACCACGACCGCGCGCTCGCAGGATGGCGGCACGAGCCTGCATCACCGCATGACCCGTTCCCAGTTGTTGTGTCTGTTCGGCAATGAGAATCTGCGACCCTCCGGAGCCTGAGTTTGCGACATGCGCGGTTAGTCCCTTGCCACGCGCGAGTGGTCGCGTCCCACTCGATCCCGGCTTGGAGGCGGTATAGGCATCGAGCGCGGCCTTCACCTGATCGCCCTGATGACCCACCACGACGGCCACGCCTTCATCAGTCAGCCGTTCCGCTAACTCCACGGCATAGAGCACCATCGGCCGGCCGGCGACCGGATGGAGCACTTTGCCAAGCTTGGATTTCATCCGCTTACCCAACCCCGCCGCCATGATGATCGCCCCAATATTTTTCATTCGGCCGTGCCCTGCCTCTTCATCATCACACCGTTCTCAGTCCTGTCACGAACAATACCCCATCCTCAAGCGGTGCTAAGCAATGGGAACCTCGACGTCCACATTTTGCGCGTGCGGACGCGCCGCGAGGGTTTCCGCCGTCGGTGGCGGAGAATAGAGCCCGCCGGAGACGATCAACTTCATGGCCTCTTCGACACTAATATCCACCGGCGTCACTTCCTTCTCCGGGACGAGGAGAAAATACCCGGATGTGGGATTCGGGGACGTCGGCACATAGACATTCAAGAGAGGATCGGGAGAAATGTTCTGAACTTCTCCGCGCGACACTCCCGTCACAAACGCAAAACAGTAGTGTCCATTTTTCGGAAATTGAATCAGCACCACACGACGATACTGGTCTTTCTCTTTGAACGAGATAATGTCGGTCATGGACTTCAGCGTGGAATAAATACCCCGGACCACCGGCACACGATTCAGCCACTCTTCCCACCACTTAACAATCTGTCCGCCGATAAAATTCGTGGCCAACAGGCCGGTTGAAAAGATTAAGAGGACGAGCGCAGCAATTCCAAGGCCCGGCACGTTATATTGAGCAGGCACAAAGCGGCTGACCGCATCCCCCAGAATATTATCGACTGCAACAAAAAGAGTCTTGAGGATGAGGACAGTCCCCCAAATCGGTGTGATTACGAGCAAGCCGGTAAGAAAATAGCGCTTAAGCGAGGCGCGGAATGACTTGGCAGGGGTATCCACAACAGAAAATGATACAAGCTTTCCCCTTATGCCGCAAGCCGTTTCTTGAGATTTTCAACGAGTTGGATTAGGATGCCCGCCCAGTCCCTACCGAGCATGTCGACACGGATCAAACGAGCACACACACGAAGACGCGGAGTTCTGATTACCTTTGAAGGCATCGAAGGGAGCGGCAAGACAACTCAACTGGCCAAGTTAGCTACCCGTTTGCGAGAACAACTCTTCCAGGTCGTGGAAACAAGGGAACCCGGTGGAACCCCGCTAGCGGAACAGATCCGTGGCCTGATGCTGAATATCCCCAGGACGGAAACCGGCCACACACCCAAGCCTGACCACGAATTTATCGCCCCCGAAAGTGAGGCGGCCTTGGTCTTTGCGGCACGATCCCAGCATGTCATTCAGGTGATCGAACCGGCCATCGCGGACGGCGCGATCATTCTCTGCGATCGTTTTTCCGATTCGACGCTAGCCTATCAAGGATATGCGCGAGGCCTGGATATGCGAACGCTCATCCTGTTCAACCGTTTGGCCACCAGGGGTGTCTTGCCGGCACTGACGCTGCTGTTCGACCTGCCCGTAGACACGGGCCTCGCCCGGCGCCGCAGACAGGATACCGACCAAAATCGATTGGATCGGGAGACACGCTCTTTTCACTCCAAGGTGCGACAAGGATTTTTGGATCTCGCAAAGCGACACCATCGTCGGATCAAAATCATCCGGGCAGCCGGCCATCCAGACGACATTGCCGTAAAGGTGTGGGAGATCATCGATAAATTTCTTACACATCGAAAGGACCTTCGCTCATCCTGCTAGTTGACGTCCGGGGTCGGGAAAAAAGCGAGGGAGTCGGGCATGTTCAAAGACATCGTCGGACATGAAGGGCCCAAAGCCATTTTGCAGGCCGCCATGCGAAACGACCGCATCGCGCACGCCTATCTGTTTCATGGTGAGGATCGTATCGGCAAACGTTTGACGGCTGTACGATTCGGCCAGGCGCTGAATTGCGACGCGAGCGCCCTCGACGCGGATGCCTGCGGCAGTTGCCAGTCGTGTCGGCAGATTGAAGCCGCCACCCATCCGGACTTTGTGCTGATTGAGCCGGATCAAGAACTGGCCAATCCTCAAATCAAGATCGAACAGATCCGGCATCTCGAGCAACACATCATCTACCGTCCGTTGATCGGGCGCTTTAAGATCGTGTTGATCGACGAGGCGGATCGCATGACGATCGGCGCAGCGAACGCCCTGTTAAAAACTCTGGAAGAGCCTCCAGGCCATAGTCTGTTTGTCCTCATCACCGGCAGGCCCTATGCGCTTCCGGCGACCATTCAATCCCGCTGCCAACGTCTTCGGTTCGTGCCCCCCGCGCAGACGCAAGTGGAAGCGGCGCTCATCGTCAGGCGGAACATGCCCCCGGCGGATGCCCGACTATTGGCCATCGCCTGCCAAGCTCGAGTTGGCCATGCTTTACATTCGGATATCAAAAACCTGCGTGCGATCCAAGACGAGTTTCACACGCTGCTATCGCCGCCGTCACTGCGATCGGTGACACAGATTCTGGCTGCCGCCGAGGCCTTGGCGAAGTCGGACCGCGCCGTCGATGCGCTCGAATGGATTGCGCAATATCTGCGTGATCTCTTGCTCCTCAGCGTGGGCGCAGACAGGACGCTCATGATGCATGTCGAACGGATCGAAGAGTTACAAGCCCTCAGCCGCTCCGTGCGACCGGACACGCTCGTAGATTTGCTCACCGAGGTCGAACAGATTCATCGCGCCTCGACCCGCAACATCAATCTCCAGCTCGCCCTGGAAACGCTGTTACTCCGATTGCGCGACGCCGTACATTTTCCTGCCCCGGCCGCGATGACGCAGTAACCTAGCTTTCCACCTGCCCTGCCTGTTATTTTACGTCCCACATGAGCAACACGTTTTACATCACGACACCGATCTATTATGTAAACGATGTCCCGCACATCGGCCACGCCTATACGACAGTGGCAGCGGATGTGTTGGCTCGGCACTATAGCCAGTGGGGCTACGATGTATTCTTTTTGACGGGTGTCGATGAACATGGTCAAAAAGTGCAGCAGGCGGCGGCTAAAGCCGGCATTGATCCAAAACTGTACTGCGATGGGATGGTGCCCCGGTTCCAAGAACTTTGGAAACGACTCGATATCTCAAACGATGCATTCATTCGTACGACGGATGCAAAGCATAAGGCCGTCGTTCAACAATATCTTGAACAGCTGTACAACGAAAAACTCATCTATGAGGCTGACTACACAGGATGGTATTGCACGTTCGACGAACGGTTTTGGACAGACAAAGATGTGACTCAAGGTTTGTGCCCAGACTGTAAGCGTCCCCTAGAGCAACTCAGTGAGAAGAATTATTTTTTCAAAATGAGTCTCTACGAAAAGGAGTTGGAAAGGCATATCACTCAGCATTTCAATCCGCCTGATCCTTACATAGGACCCGGATCGCGATGTAATGAGGTGCTGGGATTTCTCAGAAAACCCCTTGAGGATTTATCCATTTCTAGACCCAAAAGTAGGTTGTCCTGGGGTATCACGCTCCCCTTCGATAACAATTACGTCACCTACGTTTGGTTTGATGCCTTAGTTAATTATATTTCGGCCTTAACGTATCTCACTCCGCAGAGCAAACAGGACCCGCAGGCTTCGCTTCAACACTACTGGGGGCCACATAGTTCCGATGCAAATAATCATAAGGTCGTCCATCTAGTGGGCAAGGATATTCTGACGACCCACGCCGTCTATTGGTCGACGATGTTAATGGCTCTGAAGCTGCCGCTTCCTACAACGATCTACGCACATGGCTGGTGGACAGTCAATGGCGAAAAGATGTCCAAGAGCCGTGGGAATGTCGTCGATCCAAATGCCATGATCGATGATTTCGGTGTCGATGCGTTCCGATATTTTCTCTTGAGAGAAGTGCCCTTTGGTCAGGACGGCGATTTTTCCACGAACGCTCTCATCGGACGTGTTAACAGTGAACTGGCTGATGGACTGGGAAATCTCGTGAGTCGCACGTTGACAATGATCGAGCGCTTTTGTGATGGACGAATTCCGGAAGCCAAGCCGGACGTTGTGACGGTCGGTGAGCAAGAACTGATGCAGGCCACTGGTGACCGAATGGCAGTTGCGAAGGAGCATATCGAGCAATTACGATTCAGCCGCGCGCTAGAGGCCATCTGGGAAATTATTCTCCAACATTGCGATCAATACATTGAGAAGAACGCTCCGTGGAAGCTTGCAAAGAAACCGGAGGACAGGCCAAAGCTGGAGAAAGTACTCTTTAATGTTGCCTCTTCGATTGCCTTTTCGATTCGATTCCTTTATCCCTTCATGCCTCACACGGCTTTCGAAATGGCTTGCCAACTCGGGCTGAGTCCCCACCTGGTGGGGAGAAGACTCGTTTACAATGAACTTACCCCAGGGGCTGAAATCGCCAAAGGGAACCCCCTCTTTCCCAGGATAGAAACAACATCGGATTCTGCGGCTGCCAAGGGACCAATTCAGCCCAAACAGAAAAAAGGAGAACCGCGCGTGAGCGATCAGCACTCAACGAATCCACCGGCAGCGGCAACAGCCGCACCGACTAGCTCATCACAGCAGACAATCTCTACATCGCCCTCGACGACCTCAATCACAATCGACGATTTCATGAAAATCCAGTTGAAGACGGCCACCGTGTTGAGCGCGGAGCGGGTGCCGAATTCTGAAAAGTTAATTAAACTGCAGGTCGATCTTGGAAGCGAACGACGGCAAATCGTCGCCGGCATTGGCAAGAAATACGAGCCCGAGACGCTCATCGGCAGGCGCATCGTCGTCGTGGCCAATCTGCAGCCGCGCAAGTTGATGGGGATCGAATCGCAGGGCATGGTACTGGCCGCCGGTGATGCAAACGTGGAAGGCCTTATGACGGTCGTAGAAGACGTGGCCCCCGGGGTCAAGGTGAAATAGTTCATGACCCTGTCTCGACTATGCGCGCTCCTGATCGTCCTTCCCCTCTTCGCCCTCAATCTCGCGTCAGCCGCTCCAACCAACGTCTCCACCCAGCCGGCCGAGCCGATCGATACGGAAGTCGTCGTCCGCGTCGTTGCGCATGGAGGCATGGTGATCGGCGATGCGGTGGGCGGCGCACGAATTACGATTACTGATGTGGCAAGCGGGCGCTTGCTAGCCAGCGGCATCCAAACCGGCGAAGCCGGCGATCAGAATCAAATCATGCGTACGCCGCGTATAATGGAGGAGCCGCGATATTCCACTCGTCCGTCGGCCGCCTTTCGTACGACGTTGTCGCTCGATCATCCGACGCTCATCAGCATTGCGGCGCAGGGCCCGCTGGCCTATCCTGCTTCAATGCAGCGCGCCAGCACCACCGTGCTGGTGTTTCCCGGACACGACCTTGCTGGGGACGGCATTGTGATGCCGCTCTATGGCTATATTGTCCGCATCGACCATCCTCAACCCGGTCAGCCGCTCATGGCAAAGGATGACGTCAAATTGAAGGCCTCGGTACGTATGCTCTCCGGATCGTTGGTTCGCCCGCACGGCGATTGGGATTCCCGCAAAATCGATATTCATGGTGAGGTCTTGATCGGTAATCGAGTTATCGAACGCTTGCAGCTTTTCTACGCCGGCTCGCAGAGTGTATTCGAGGCGCCCTTTTTCGTGCCGCTTCCGGCGGACGCTCCCAACGGACTGACGGTGCGCGTAGTGGCAGCCGATAGCACGGGCAATAATTTCGGTATGGGCGAGGCCCATTATCCGGTCCAACCGGAACGTCTCAAGCCGAAGAAGAATTAATCGCTCCACCTGCCAAAACCATTCCACAAGCCTCTCGCGTCGGGTAGAATAAACCAACGCACTCCATCGGTTGGTCGTCTTCGCTACTATGGATAAAAAACAACGGCAGTTTTCCATTTGGTATGTGTTTATCGCGCTCTGGGCGATGATGCTGATCCAGGTCTTCGTCACGCCGTATTTCAATCCAACGGAAATCCCCTACAGCGAATTCAAACAGGCGGTCGCAGAGGGCAATGTGCAGGAGGTTTCCATCTCATCGATGGTCATTCATGGCCAGATGAAGCCGGAGAAAGCAGCGGCGGCGGATGCCTCTTCCACTTCATCGTCCGCGAAAGCCGAGGGGCGATCGTTTAATACGGTTCGAGTCGAGGATCCCGACCTGATTCGGGATCTCGAAGCGCATCACGTCAAGATCACCGGCGTGATCGAGAGCACGTTCTTCCGCGATCTTCTCTCGTGGGTCATCCCGATCGCCCTCTTTTTCGGCGTGTGGTTATTTCTCTTGCGCCGAATGGGACAGGGCCAAGGCGGATTCATGACCGTCGGCAGGAGCAAGGCTAAAATCTACATGGAAAAAGACGTCAAGGTATCGTTTGCAGACGTCGCGGGCGTCGAGGAAGCCAAAGACGAATTGCGTGAGGTCATCGAGTTTCTCAAAACACCGGATAAATTCCGTCGTTTGGGCGGCAAGATTCCCAAAGGCATTTTATTGGTCGGTCCACCGGGAACGGGAAAAACCCTATTGGCCCGTGCCGTAGCCGGAGAAGCCGGCGTGCCGTTTTTTTCCATCAGCGGATCGGAATTTGTGGAGATGTTCGTCGGGGTCGGCGCGGCCCGCGTACGGGATTTGTTCGAACAGGCGAAAGACAAGGCACCCTCCATCATTTTCATTGACGAATTGGATGCGCTCGGCAGGGCCAGGGGCATGGGACCAATGGCACATGAGGAGCGCGAGCAAACGCTCAATCAGTTACTCGTCGAGATGGACGGCTTCGATCCCAAGGTCGGCGTCATGCTCGTGGCCGCGACCAACCGCCCGGAGATTCTCGACCCGGCGCTTTTGCGTGCAGGCCGGTTCGATCGGCACGTCCTCGTGGATCGTCCGGACAAACCCGGACGCCTGGCCATTCTCAAGGTCCATGCGCGCAATGTACCGTTGGCCAACGAACGCGATCTTGAGGTGATCGCCGCCATGACGCCGGGATTCGTCGGCGCCGATCTTGCAAATCTCATCAATGAGGCGGCGCTGCTGGCTGTTCGGCGAGGAAAAGAGACGGTCGGTCTACCTGAGCTGCAGGAAGCTGTGGAGCGTGTGATTGCCGGGCTAGAAAAGAAAAACCGCGTTTTGAATCCGGCGGAAAAGGAACGTGTAGCCCATCACGAGGTCGGGCATGCTTTGGTGGCCCTGTCGATTCCCGGTACGGATGCCGTGCATAAGATTTCCATCATTCCTCGCGGCATTGCCGCGCTCGGCTATACGATGCAGTTACCCACCGAAGATCGCTTTCTCATGACGCAAACGGAGCTCAAAAATAAAATCGCCGTGCTGCTCGGCGGGCGAGTGGCTGAAGAAACGATCTACAAAGAAATTTCGACCGGCGCGCAGGACGATCTCTTAAAAGCCACGGACATTGCGAAAAGCATGGTAAAGGCCTATGGCATGAGTGCCAAGTTAGGGCAAGTCAGTTTTGAACGCGATCGGCGCCCACTCTTTCTCCAGGCTGCGCAGCCCGAATCGACCGGCGACTACAGCGAAGAGACGGCGCGCGAAATCGATTGCGAAGTGCGGCGCCTGATCGATGAACAATACGAACGCGCGCGCGCAATTCTCTCCTCGCAACAACCGATCCTCCGCCAGGCCGCTTCCGTCCTTCTTGCGAAAGAAACCATTACGGGAGAGGAGTTGAAGGCGATCGTCACCCAAACCGCCGCACCGAACGTTGCGCCGACGGGAACCGAACCTTGATACATGGCGTGCTGTTTGATTTCGATGGCACGCTGATCGACACGTGGCGGCTCTATCTCGAATCGTTTCGGCGATCGCTCGAACCTCATTTTCAACGTTTGCTGACCGACCCTGAAATTCTCCACTACCATCCTATCGCCGAACGGCGATTATTGCGTGACATTGTCCACCACGAACGCTTCACGGAATACTTCGAGTCGTTTCTTTCTCACTACCGTGTGCTCCACAAGACGCATTGTGACGGACTCTACGATGGCGTTGGACACTTACTGAGCGAGTTAACGCGCCGCGGCTATCGGCTGGGCATTGTCACAGGAAAAAGTCGCCGCGCGTGGGAGATGACCGCGCTGCATGCGCAATTGGATTCGTTCGACATAGTGATTACGGATGATGACGTGACTCATCCGAAGCCGCATGCGGACGGATTACACGCCGCCTTGCGGGCAATGAGACTCGAACCGTCCCAGACCTTCTATATCGGTGACTCACTGTATGATTGTCGAGCGGCGCACGCCGCCAAAATCCGGTTTGGCGCAGCGCTGTGGTCCAAATCGAGACAAGAATTACCGGCCTTCCGGGAGGCAGTCGCCGCGCTGGGCGACGCCGTCTTTTGTTCCGAACCCAGGGACGTTCTCGACACCATCCTAGGCCTGAACGATCATGAAGAGATGTGAAGCCCCGATGACATTCCGTTCAATTGTCTTCTATCGCATGCCCATTCCGATTCTTGCCTCTCCGTCGGGATCGTGAGACACTCTCTATCATGAGTCATGCGCATCCCCTTCCCTATCAGCAATTGCGGCATCGTCTCCATCTGGCCTTGGGATTGAATGCCGTGGTCATTCTGGCCGAGTTTGGCGCAGGCCTCTGGATCAACAGCACTGGTCTCATGAGCGACGCCGGCCATAATTTGATCGATCAAGGCTCGTTATTCCTCGCGCTATATGCGCATATGCTTTCCAGCCGTCCGGCGACGGCAACCCGCACGTTTGGTTATCACCGGGCCGGCATGGTCACGGCGTTCATCAACGCCCTAGTCCTCTTCATGACTGCTCTCATCATCGCGGTCTTAGCGATGAAACGGATTTTCGAACCCGTCGCTGTGGCCGGCGGATGGATGATAGGCGTTGCGCTGTTCAGCTTTGCGGCGAACCTTGGAATTGCGCTCCTCTTACAGCACGACGCTCAGGACGACCTAAACATTCGTGGTGCATTTCTCCACATGTTGGCCGATGCGTGGGTGTCATTGGGTGTGGTATGTAGCGGCGCCGCCATTCTTCTGACAGGATGGTCGGTGCTGGATCCGCTGGTCGGCCTCGTGATTGTCGGAGTCATCGTGAGAGGCGCCTGGCCGATCTTGAAAGAATCACTGGATGTGCTCCTCGAATCGACGCCACCCGGCATCAAACCTGCCCAGGTGGTGGAGACTATCGAGGCCATACCGGGAGTCAAGAATGTGCATGATCTGCACATTTGGGCGGTAGAACCACGGCTCGTGATGTTAACGTGCCACCTGATGGTGGAGGGAGACGATTCCGCGCTTACCAACGAGCTTCTGCAACTGGTTCGAGAGCGCATCGCATCGGAGTTCGGCATCAAGCACTTGACCATCCAGATGGAAACCGAGTGCGGCCATCCCGAAGTGCTTCATTGCGATTTAAATCAATTGACGGCCGCGCCCGAGGCGGCGGGCATTCATTGATTCAGACCGACCGCCTTCCGGACATACTGTTTCCCTCCCGAGATTCACGGTTTTGATGCGGCCCCTTGTCGCGATGGAGAGAAAAGACGGGCCAGCGTAGCAGCGCAAGTCCCGCCGCCGCTCCGATACATCCTCCCATTATCCATGCGCCGACTACATCGGTCACGTAATGCGCGCCAATATACACGCGAGAAAATCCGATCAAGACGACGAGCGGCCATGTCACCCACCCACTCGCAGGATACAACACCTGCACGAAGGCCGCCGCAGCGGCGGTGTTCATCGCGTGATTTGAAGGAAAACTGAAAGTCCCGCCACAATCCGAGAGCTGGCGCACATGTTCCAGGACTTGGCACGGCCTCGAGCGTGCGGCAAGATATTTCACCTGCGCACCAACAAAATCGATCAGCACGACCACTGCCCCCAGCACGAGACTGCCCACCAAGGCTTCTCTCGTATCCATCCAGAGCCAGTAGGCCAAGACGAGGACGCCGGGTAGAAACAGATTGGAATGCTGGGCCAGGGCCAACATAAACCAGTCCGCCATCTCGAACTGACCCGACAGCCCGTTAATCACTCGAAAGAGAGTTTCGTCCATACGGTTTAAGTTGACTGTGGCCGGAGAGAAGAGGGCATAGCTCGGTGTCGTAAAAACGGCGACAGCCCTTATTGAGCCCGGAAATGAATCCGCACCGTCAACTCACCGTCGATCGGTTCATCCCCTCGCATTTGCGGATTGAATCTCCATTGGTTCAAGGCCGACAATCCGGACACCGTCAGTTCCCGATGTTTGCAAGGTTCGAGGATCACGACCGTAACGCCCGCCTGTTTGCTGACCAGAAACCTGGCCTTCATCCAATCATCCATATCTTTTCCCTCCATCGAAGGAGGAATCTTCGGCCAGGGAGTGTAGGTTGGAACCGGCGCCAGTTGCTGGTCCTTATTGAGCGGCAAGCCATGCACGTGCACTTCCGGAACATCGATGGCGTCTTCTTCATGGTCCATTTCATGCGTCGTACGATCGCCTTCGATGGCACGGCCTGGTGACGGGCACAGACACAACATCACAATGATGAGAGGGACCAGTTGGCGGACAACCGGAATACGAGTGTAGGTTTTGTTCATATCGACATCGCCGGCTTGGAACGTCAAAGTGACCACACAGATTGCCAGACCGCTAATGGGGCTATCTTCAAAAAACCCACTGTCCTCGGAAAAAGAAGGACCTAGGCATGCCTGCGTGCGCCACGCCTAAGCCTATGCTTGTATCACCTTGATTGAGAAAGTACTTCTCGTCAAGCAAATTGATCACGTCGAACCCGATTAGGAATTTCTGATTATGGGGCAGCGGAAAGACATGGGTGATCGACAGATTGTATGTAGTGTACGATTCGAAATGCGAGGAATTGGTCAAGGCTCCGGGGTCAGCCGTTCGTAAACCCGATCCGTACAACATCTGCCCGGTGATCGTCGTTCGCTCCAACAACCGATAGGTAAGAATAGCGGAGCTGGTGACGAACTGGGAATGGTCGCAGAATACGCCCCCCTTCGAATTAATATCATTGATCTGGCCTTGGTCGATTAGAAAATGTCCCGAATGAAGACCATAGCCTTTGCATTGCCCCCATGCCACGTTTGCCCGACCGGCAAGATTCTCGGTAAATTGCGCCTTCATTGCTCCGTCAATGCCGCGCTGCCAGCCGTTTTCAAAGGAAAAATAATTCAACAGCGGCGTGGTCCCGAATTGACCGGCGTCGCTTTGAAAATGATTGAGCTTATAGTAGGCGGCCAATTCAAGCCAAACTCGCTGCGTCAAGGCATGATAACTGCCGACTTCGAAATAATGCGAACGTTCTGCACGCGTCTTATTATTCGTTAGATTTTCAGGTTCTGCAGTCGTCCCGATCGTATTGAGCTTCGCAAAAGAGATCGCCTCCAGATTAGGAGGCGTAAACATACGACCGTAAAATGCGTGGAACACATTGGATGGGTTGGCGCGATAGGTGGCGCCCAGCCGCGGGCTCACTTGCCCTTCATTGTACTGGTATTGCACGATGTCGCCTCGCACACCGATGTTGAACGTCCAGTGCACATTCGGTGTCCACGCGTCCTGCACCCAGAATTCTTCACGATAGCCGATGAGCCGGTTGTCCGCATCGCGGGACACAACCGGCCCAATCGGATCGCCGGTGGCCGGATCAGTCTCAAACACCGAGAGCCGGGTTTTGTTGATCGCCTGTGTCCGGTCGATCTGAAAACCGGACTTCAGCACGTGTTCACTTGTTAAGGTATTGGTATAGTCGAACCGAATGCCGCCGGAAAGTGCAGACCGGTCCTGATCGGATGCTTGGAAGGCATCGCTGTATGAGAGCACGTTCAGCGGGTCGGTCTTGAATGTGGCGCGTGTTTGCCGAAAGTATCCTGCCAAGCTGAAAAATTGGGTCGCCGTCATGTCATGTCGCCAGACCATGTGGCCATACTGGTTATTTTCCTTTTGATTCTCGTTGACCGCCTGGGAGACGACAGGCGTAAATCCAGGATTTTGTGCCTGGATCAGCGCAAGGGCGGCGGCGTTAGGTTCCAATCCCGGAGTAGTCGGAATCTGATACTTCGCCACAGAATTCAAAAACAGCCACGTAAAATTATTTCGGTTATCGTGCTGATAATCACCCCGAAGGTAGGTTTGATTCCGCTCGTTCTGATCATGAAAGACTGAATGCCCGAGCGTCGGCGGATCGATGCCACGATTCGTCGACGTGTAACTGTTGAGGATGTAGTACCGGAACTTTTCTCCTATCGTTCCCCCGTATTCGAAAGAGGGATTGATCGTCTGATTTGAGCCGCCGAACACTTGGGCCGATCCAAATCCCGGCTTTGTTCCACTCTTACTGGTGATGTCGATGATAGCAGCTGTCCGATTGCCGTATTGCGCCTCAGGCCCGCCCAGAATGATGTCCGCCCGCTCCCAGGCACGCGGCGTGACCACGTCTGAAAAGGTCGAGCTGACCGTATCCGGTATCGGCACCCCATCGATTCTCAATTGCAGATTGGCATGATCCTGTCGAATATGGACCTGCTTAAGCGAGCCATTCACCGCGCTGGGAATAGTAAAAAGAAGATCATTAAGGTCGATATTGTTTCCTCGCGGAAGCGTCTCGATGTCTTTCCGGCTCACTGAATAGGTTTCGCTTGACGCTCTGTACTGCAAAGGCGGCACTGGCGCAACGACCTCGATAGCCAGTTCCGTTGCTGACGCTAACGTAAGGGGTACCGAGCCGTCAGGCGGAGCTTCGCCTTTCAGTATCCTGTACTCGCTCCGAAGATCGCCTTGAAGGGCGCTGACGGAATAGGTCCCCTCAGCCGGGATCACGACGGAAAACTCCCCCGTATCATTGCTCACGGTCTCCGCGATGACCGCTCCTTCTTGATTTCTCACTTGCACCGTGGCCTGACCGACTCTTCGTAAGTCCTGATATTGCACGATCCCGGCGATCGCATGCCCTTCACCGACTGGATTTACGTCAGGATCCTGTGCCCAAGACACTGCTCCAACAAAACCTTCACTTAAGAAGGAAACACATAATAAACCACCGATAATAAGACAAATCCTGTGCGTACACGCGTGTCTCATGACCCTCCCATTTGTGCTCGTGATGGCACACGAATCTAACCATCCGACCCAGAGTGGATAACGGCTTGTTGTAAAATGCGGTGGTTAGGATGCCGGAGGAGCGCGGGAAGGACCGACGAGAATCAAACGAACCGACAGCAAAGGAATAGCGGTAGCAAACTCATGCGGCGTGAACACATGGAAGGCGGCGACCGGTGGAATGACGGTCAGGATGGAGGAGCCAGTATGGTGCTGTACCCATTGGCAGAGATCCGAGGATGAGTGCTCGTGGCCGTCTTGGTCGGCCGCAGCGAGTTCATGGTGAATCTCGAGCGCTGACGCAAACGGCAGAAGGGTCAAAAGGACGAGGACGACACCCAGGGCGACTGTTCGTCCCCACCGCTCAATTGCGCCACTCTGCACGACCTGACTCATAACGGGCTGCGTACGTACCATAGGGGTTCAGGCCTTGTCAATTCGACTACACCCCGAGACACGAATAACCCTCGTAACACTCCTCGAAAGCAATCAGAGTTGGAATGCGCAGGATGATTCTCTCGCAAGCGCATGCTACCATACGCCGCTATGCTGATCGACACACACACTCATCTGGATGACGCCCGCTATAACGACGATCGGGACGCGACCATTGCCCGCGCACAGGAAGTGGGCGTCACGACATTTATTACCATCGGCTGCGACCTGACGACCAGTCGCGCGGCGGTGGGCTTGGCCGGCCGCCTTCCTTTCGTCTATGCGTCGGTCGGCGTGCATCCGCACGAGGTCAAGCATATCGCCGACGATTGGTACGATGAACTGCGACGGTTAGCGCAGCACGAGAAGGTTGTGGCGTATGGCGAGATCGGGCTGGATTATCATTACAATCATTCTCCACCGAAACTTCAACGAGAGCGTTTTCGCGAACAAATCTGTCTCGCGCGCGATCTCGCGCTACCAATCATCATCCACACGCGCGAAGCGCAGGAAGACACGATCGCGATTCTCCGTGAAGAACGCGCAGGTGACATTGGGGGCGTGTTTCACTGCTTCTCGGGAGATGCCTGGTTGGCAAAGGACGCGCTGGACCTTGGATTCCTTCTGTCGTTCTCGGGCGTGATTACATTTCAAAATGCGTCCATGCTGCGAGATATCGTCAAGACAGTGCCCATGGATCGCATCTTGATCGAAACGGATTGTCCCTACCTGACGCCGGTGCCTTACCGTGGAAAACGGAACGAGCCCGCGCACGTCCGCTTTGTGTCCCAGAAGATCGCCGAGATTAAGGCCGTGCCTGTTGAACGTGTCGAGGCGGAGACGACCCGGAACGCAGAACGCCTATTCAAAATCCCCTGAGTTGTCGATTTTTTCGGCGAAGGGCTTTCGGCAATTTGCGCGCGTTGCCTTTTTTCTCGGGATTGCGTTTCGGCCGCTCTTCGTCCTCCGCATCTTTTCCGAGGTATCCCGCCGACCGGTTCACGACCGACCGTTCTCGCAACCGCACCTCGAATTCAGATGCGCTGATGATCACGGCCTCGTGCGCCTTCACCCGACGCTGGATTTCTTGATCGGAGGTGACGACGGCGCATGACGCCCCGAACTCTGCCGCCAGCCGTTGAATGACCTGATCCGCTTGTTCACCGCGTTTCGAATAAATGACTTCGACGCCGGTGCGGTGTTCGCGGCGCTCTGACGCAAGGCCTTGCCGCCAGCCATCGAATACAACAGTGACGGCATGCCCCTTGTGCTGACGGTAATTCATCAGTTCATGCACCAATTGTTCACGTGCCCGCTCGGAATCAGGGCCAACTTGACCACGAGTCCCCAACACATTGTAGCCATCGACAATGACATGCATCGGCATGGGACGAGCCTAATTACCCCTGCGTCATCTGTCAACTCACACCCTTACATGATGCCATCCGACTCGTATGGATCGGTCGTGAGCTCCGCCGCATCCCGACCGCCCTTGACAACCCGCAAAACATCTGAGAAAACCAGTGAATACATGTCAGGTCAAACCGCTAGAATCTGCAACCCACAGCCCGTTTCTTTCCTCGTTCTTGTGAGTTGCCTCTGGGTTTTGCTCCTCCCGACTATGCTCGCAGCACACATGAATGAGACTCGTAGCATGGTTCAGTACTCATCCGGCACAGATACGCCGGTTCATAAGGTCAAAAAGAAATCGTCACGGTCCGCGTCGGCTCCTGTCGTCATCCAAGACGTGCGCATGACTGCCTATCCGGATCATCTCCGGATGGTCTTCGATCTCCAACACGCCATCTCCTTCAGCCAACATCGGCAAAAATCATCCAATCAGGTGCTGATCAAACTACACAATGTGCTTCTGAGCAAGACCGCGAGAGACAGTCTCGATGACGGAACCCTACCGCAAGATGTCATCATCGCGCCATCGACTCAGACGGCTCCTCAATCCGTCGTTATTTCCTTGAATTTGGATACGCTCAGCGACTACAAGCTCTTGCCTCTGAATCGCCCGCCCCGGTTGGTGGTTGATCTGTACAGCAAGGCCCCGCAAGAAGAAGAAACGTCACGGCCGGCGCATATTCAACCTCCCCCAACGAATCCTCCACCACTCCCGCAGGCTAAGCGCGCGATGCTACGTGAGATCAAGACTATCGTTCTGGATGCGGGGCACGGCGGAAAGGATCCCGGTGCAATCGGCCGAGACGGAACGGCGGAGAAACATATTACGTTGAAGGTGAGTCTTCTCTTGCGCGATTTGATCACTAAGCGCTTAGGAACGCAGGTCATCATGACACGGGACCGGGACGTGTTCGTAGAATTGGAAGATCGGGCAAAATTTGCGAATCGGCAAGATGCCGACCTCTTCGTATCGATCCATGTCAATTCGCATCCGCAACGGAGTACAAAAGGACTTGAAGTCTACCACTTCGGAGAAGCCAGCGATCCTCGAGCCTTGGCCGTGGCCGCACGTGAAAATGGAACACCTATCGAAAGCACGGGTGTCGGCTGGCAATACCTGGTGGCCGATCTCCTAACGACCAAGAAAATGGAGGAGTCGCTGGAACTTGCGTGGTCCACGAAGCAAGCGCTGGTCACGCAACTCAACAATCATTACGACGTCACCGATCATGGCGTCAAAACGGGCCCATTCTATGTGCTGCGTTTTACGTCCATGCCAAGTATCCTGGCTGAAATTGCCTTCATCTCCAATTCGACGGAAGAACGGCTGATGCAAAGCAACCCCTTCCTCACCCGCATCGCGGAAGGCATGTTTGAAGGGATCAAGGCATTCATCCATCCCCAGCAAACCGCATCGCGATAATTGTGTGCCGACATTCAAACTAACGCTGGAGTACGACGGCACCGCATATGCCGGATGGCAATGCCAACCGGAACAGCCCACCGTCCAAGCCGAGATTGAAACGGCGCTTCATCATATTACGCATGCCGACATCTCGGTGATCGGGGCCGGCCGGACCGATGCTGGGGTCCATGCGCTCGGCCAAGTCGCCAGTTTTCGTTCGGACCGCGATATGACGGCAGACGAATGGACGCGTGGCTTGAACGCCTTATTGCCCGACGATATCAGCATCAGACAAACGGAACTCGCTTCCGACGATTTTCATGCCCGCTATTCAGCGCAAGGCAAGCTGTATGAATATCGCATTTTAAATCGGCGCGCTCGTTCGGCCTTTGAGCGGCACCGCGCCTGGCATTGTTGGGGAGATGTGAGCGTCGAGACTATGCAGGAAGGCGCTCAATTCTTCCTCGGTAGTCATGATTTTAGTGCGTTTGAGGGCCCGCAAAGCGATGTAGAGAAGAAGCTCTGCACGCTTCGGCGACTCGATGTGAGTCGAACGAACGATCTCATTATCATTCACGCGGAGGGTGACCGTTTTCTCAAACAAATGGTTCGAGCCATCGTCGGCACGCTCGTGGAAGTCGGCCAAGGAAAACGCGCCCCAGCATCGATGAAATCTATTTTGGAATCGAAAGACCGCCGCGCCGCCGGTTATACGGCACCGGCACACGGTCTTTATTTGATGCGGGTAGATTATGAGTGAACGCGGTGTGCCATGATGCTAACTAATTCTCCAGCCTCTTGCGTAGTTCAATCAATTCTTGCTCCAACGCCAAGAGGCGGTCCGCAATGGGATCGGGAAGATTGATGTGATCCATGGTCGCGTCGGGAAGACGGTTGCCTTCCATTTTGATGACGCGGGCGGGAACGCCGATGACGGTCGAATTGGCAGGCACGGATTTGAGTACGACGGAATTGGCGCCGACCTTGACGTTGTCGCCGATTCGGATGCCGCCGAGAATTTTGGCTCCGGCACCTACGACGACATGGTTGCCCAGTGTAGGATGGCGCTTGCCTCGCTCTTTGCCGGTCCCTCCAAGCGTCACGCCCTGAAAGAGGGTGACGTACTCGCCAATCTCCGCCGTCTCCCCAACCACGACGCCCATGCCATGATCGATGAAGAAACCTTTGCCGATGGTCGCGGACGGATGGATTTCAATGCCGGTCAGAATGCGTGCGATCTGCGAAATCACGCGTGGCAAAAATGGAATGTGATGGATCGAGAGCCAGTGCGACATGCGATAAGCCAACAACGCATGAAACCCGGCATAGGTGAAGATCACTTCAATCGCGCTGGTAGCCGCCGGATCGCGATCGAAGACGGCCCGTAAATCCTGTCGAATCGACCTGAACATAGCGAATTTAGCCTAACCTAGCTGCGCTCGATCATGCAAATGGCCTGAGCCGCAATCGCCTCCTCCCGGCCGACCGCATCCAGACCTTCCCCGCTCTTGACCTTGACGTTCACATGGACCCGCTCCACCTTCAGCACCTCGGCCATGCGGGTCTGCATCGCCGCCAGATGCGGCCCTAATCGCGGGGCTTGCGCAATGATCACGGTATCGAGATTGACCAGTCGATACCCTTTTGTCACCAACATTCCGGACACGTCTTCCAATAACTTCAAACTTGAAATGTCTTTATAGCGCGGGTCGGAGCTCGGATAATGGCGCCCGAGGTCCCCCTCGCCCATGGCTCCCAGGAGCGCATCGCACGCGGCATGCACCAGCGCATCGGCATCCGAATGGCCGACGAGACCCTGAGTGTGCGGGATCTCCACGCCTCCCAGAATGAGCTTGCGTCCTTTTCCCATAGGATGGATATCGTAACCGATGCCGACTTTCATGGAGTCCTCATTCGTGAATCTTCTTCGTTAAGGATGAACCGTCAAATTCTGAAGCCAGTCTGTCTATGCTAACGATTTCATGGATTCAGGAAAACGATTCACCTCTTTTGTCTCCACTACGTGCCGCCAAGATAGCTTCGCCGATGCCGAGATCCTCCGGTCTGGTGATTTTTATATTTTCCCCGTTTCCTTCGACAACCGCCACTCGGTGGCCCAGCCATTCCATTAACTGCGCATCGTCCGTGGCCTCATACTGTTCGCGCTGCGCTTTTTGGTGCGCGGTGAGAAGGAGCGCGCGTTGAAACGCTTGCGGAGTTTGCGCCAACCATAATTGCCCACGGTCGACGGTCGCGTCGATCAATCCATCGGGACCGACGCGCTTGACAGTATCGCGCATGGGAATCGCGATAATCGCCGCGCCGTGCTTCGCGGCGGCTTCGATCGTTCCGACGATCATCGGCATGGTCAAGAAGGGTCGCACCGCATCATGTACGATTACGATCTCCACATCCTGGGCCAGTTCTAGCAGCCCATGACGGACAGAGTCCTGCCGTTGCGCTCCACCGTCTACGACTTTGACGACCTTCTGAAAATGGTGAGTGGCGACGATCTCATGCAGGCAATAGTCGCGGTCGGCCGGCGGCACGACCAGCAGAATCTCATCGATGGCAGGCGACTGCTCTAAGACTCGGAGCGAATGAACAAGAATCGGAAGACCGCCAAGACTTAAAAATTGTTTGGGGGTTGAGCCCCCCATGCGCAGTCCTCGGCCGGCAGCGGGAACAATAGCGGCGGTCCTACCCACGCGCGACCTGAAACTCCTCCTTCTCGGTTTCTTCTTTTAAGCGCGTAAAGATCATGCGGCCCGCCGTCGTTTGCAACACGCTGGTGACCACTACATCCACGTTGCGTCCAATACATCGCTTGGCATTATCCACGACGATCATGGTGCCGTCATCCAGATAGGCGACGCCCTGCCCCGCTTCCTTGCCTTCCTTCAGGACGAAGACTCGAATCGTTTCACCGGGTAGGACGACCGGCCTCAGGGCGTTACACAGTTCGTTGATGTTGAGAACCCGCACGCCTTGGAGTTCGGCCACCTTATTTAAATTGAGGTCGTTCGTAATCACTTTGGCGCCGATCTTCTTGGCCAGGACGACGATTTTCGCATCCACCTCTTTAATGTGTGGGAAATCGTCATCGATGATCCGAACGTCCACATCGACCATTTTTTGGATCTTATTCAAAATGTCGAGACCGCGGCGTCCGCGGGCGCGTTTGAGGGAATCGGAGGAATCAGCGATATGCTGCAGTTCATGCAAGATAAACTGCGGCACCAAAAATGTGCCCTCCAAGAATCCCGTCTCGACCAGGTCGGCCACTCGCCCGTCGATCACCACGCTGGTATCGAGGATCTTCCGACTGAGGGTCTCGACTCCATGCTCCGACCGCTTGACGGGCCCGGCGAGTTTCTCATGCCCGAACTTCGCGCCTAGCACAAGCCCAAGATACGGCAGGCCCAGCAAAAAGACGAGGCCGGTGATATGGAACAGGACGGTTTCCATATCAAATACCACGCTTCCCACCCATTCCACCAAACCGGTCAACAACAAGCCGACCGCTAGGCCGAGCGTTCCGCCGACAATGATGCCGTAAGATAATCGCTGGAGAGCGTATTCCCCGAGTAGAATAAGTCCGCCGGTCGCTGCGCCGATCGCAAAACCTTGAAGGAGAAACGTACTACTGGGATCTTCTCCCCGCAGGAAAAGAGCGAGTCCTGCGAGGGCACTCAGGAGGACGAAACCGATTCGCCGGACCATCGTTGTACCCCCTTTCGGAGAAACGTGCCTCACGACACCGTCCCTATGACTTCAGCGTAATGTAGAGCGTTCGACCCTGACGTTTGATCAGCAGCAAGACGGGTTGGTCTTTGGCCACTTGCGATGCCGCACTTTCATACGACCGAAGGCTAGTGACCGGCCGGCGATTCAATTCGAGAATCAGATCGCCTTCCTTCAGGCCGGCTTCTTCCGCCGAGCCTCCCGACCGGACTTGCGCAATGACCACGCCTTTTTCCGCCGAAGGCACCCCCAACCGCCGAGCAATGTCCACCGTGAGTTCGCGCACGTCGAGTTCGGACAGCACGCCTGCCGGGCTGGCCGACTCTTCCGGTTCATCGTTTCCCGATTTGGCGATCGACTTCGGCTGTTCATCTATCGCGATATCGACGGTCTTGACCCGTTTGTCTCGCAGATACTTGATGGTGATTTTCTTTCCCACGGTGGTTCGAGCCACGGCATTGCGAAGTTGACTGGGGCTTTCCACCGGCTTCCGATCGTATTCGAGAATGACGTCACCGCGTTCGAGGCCGGCCCCTTTCGCCGGACTGCCCTCCAACACTTCGCTGACCAGGACACCCTTCGTCTCAGTAATCCCAAACTGCTGCGCCAGTTCGGGAGACAGCTCCTGAATCGACACGCCTAACCACCCTCGGACGACCTTGCCACCTTTGATCAATTGCTCCAGCACTGAACGGGCCATGGCGCTGGGAACAGCAAACCCGATTCCCATATTACCGCCGCTCTGACTAAAAATTGCCGTATTGATGCCGATCAATTCGCCCCTCACGTTCACCAAGGCGCCGCCGGAATTGCCGGGATTGATCGCCGCATCGGTTTGAATAAAGTCCTCATACTCTGCAATCCCCATGCTGGCCCGACCGATGGCGCTGACAATTCCCATTGTGACCGTTTGATTGAGGCCGAACGGGTTTCCCACCGCCAAAACGAATTCCCCCACCTCCAGCCCATCGGAATCCCCCCATGGAATGGTATGCAGACCTTCCGCCTCGACCCGCAGGAGAGCAAGGTCGGTTTTGGAGTCCGTTCCAACCAACTTGGCCTTAAATTCCCGCTTATCGGATAGAAGAACCTTAATTTCATCGGCCTTATTCACGACGTGATTGTTGGTCACAATCAATCCGCCGGCATCGACAATGACACCCGATCCTAAGCTGCGTTCCTTTCGCTCCTTCGGCGCTTCAAAGCGGCGAAAGAATTCGTCTCCGAAAAAGCGTCTAAAAAACGGATCGTCGAACGGGGTCCCGTGTTGGCCCTGGCCGCCTTCTTTTCCCTGGCGCGTCGTTGAAATATTGACGACGGCCGGAGTCACCGCCTTGGCGATTCGTACAAAATTTTGATCGGATCCGGACATGACCGAAGGCGGAACGGCGACCGGTGTCGGCAACGGCGCGCTGGTCTGGGCGACCTGATCCGGCACGGCATGGCCGAACGGCAGCCATCCTAAATCCGAGGCCACGGCCAGACCGATGACGATCCCCGCTCCCAAGAGCAGGACACTCACCCACAGAGATGTCGAACGGCGTCCGCCCGATCTCGATTCGTGGTCGCTCAAGAGTCGCTCCTAGAACTTATGCCGAACGGTTGACAATCGGCACGCCCGTTCCTCGTCGATTCGTCGTTACTTGACCTGGCCCGCATAGATGCCGATGACGGTTTGCAGAAATTTGACGGCGTCGGCCTTGGGTCGCTGGAACGAATTGCGGCCGATGATCGATCCGAATCCACCGCCATCTCGAATCGCGCGCGCCTCATCGAACACGTTGTTATCGGCGCTTTTGGCGCCTCCGGAAAAGATCACGATCCGCCGGCCGTTAAAGGAGCTTTGCACGACATGACGGACCCGTTCGGCCAGCGTTTTTATCGGCACCTTTTCAGACTCATAGACTTTCTTGGCAGCCGCTTGCTCGAGATGGTCCGACGGTAGCTTCACTTTAATGACGTGCGCTCCCAACTGTGCCGCAATCTGGGCGGCATAGGCCACGACGTCAATAGCCGTTTCACCTTCCTTGCTGAGTCCGGACCCTCGTGGATATGACCACACCACCACGGCCAGCCCACAGGCCTTGGCTTCTTCCGCAATGTCACGCAACTGTTCGTACATCATGGTGCTGTGCGAAGAACCCGGATAGATCGTAAATCCAACGGCGGCGCATCCAAGTCGCAGCGCATCTTGCACGCTTCCCGTCACGGCGGACAGCGGATCTTTCTCATCATGTAGGACATCGTGATTGTTCAGCTTGAGGATCAACGGGATCGCGCCGGCGTATTGATCCGCACCGGCTTCTAAGAAGCCCAGAGGCGCGGCATAGGCGTTACAGCCGGCTTCCAGGGCAAGTTCGAAATGGTAGAGCGGATTATATCCGGCAGGATTCGGCGCAAAACTCCTGGCCGGCCCATGTTCGAAGCCTTGATCAACCGGAAGAATGACTAGACGGCCGCTTCCAGCGAGCGTGCCGTGACTGAGCAACCGAGCCAGATTGGTCTTTGTACCAGGACTATCGCTTCCGTACCAACTCAAGATTTCCCGGACGCGATGCTGCATGAGACACCTCCAATAATCATGATCGTCCGTCACGGTTCGTCGAGCCATGACAGACATTGTGTTGACGAGAACCTTATCGCGTCCCTTGAATAAAGGCCTCCGCCATACTCACCTCTTCGCGGCTGCCGATGATCAGCGGAACGCGTTGATGAACGGCGGTGGGCACGATCTGCCCGATCCGCTCCATTCCTGTCGTGGCCAGTCCCCCGGCTTGTTCCATCAGAAATCCGAGTGGCGCGGCTTCATACATCAAACGGAGTTTGCCCTCCGGTTTGTTTTTCTCACCGGGATAGAGATACACGCCGCCGCTGGTTAAAAAGCGATGCACATCCGCTACCAGACAGCCTGAGTATCGAGTGGCATACGACCAACCGCTGGTTCCATCGTTGTCGCGGAGGTAATCGACAAATCGCTGAACTTCGCGTGGCCACTGGGCATAATTGCCGTCGTTCGCGCCGTAGACCTTGCCTCGCGACGGCATTTGGAGCCGGCTGCCCGAGAGGACAAATTCGCCAATTCGCCGATCGAGAGTGAACTGATAGACCCCTGCGCCACAGGTATACACTAAAAGCGTGCTGGGACCATAGAGCATATAGCCTGCCGCGATCTGATCGGCGCCGCGCTTGAGTAATTCTACCGACAGATCATGCTGGGAGCGGCTTGGCCACAGGTGAATCGAGAAGATTGACCCGACGGTCAGATTGGCATCGAGATTGGACGAGCCGTCAAGTGGATCTAGAAAGAGTACATAGCGGCTCTCGGCACGATCACCGGTCGATCCCCCCACCTCCCAGGGTTTTTCCATCTCTTCGGACACGACGGCTTTGACGATGCTGCCCTGACCGTCAAGCGTTTGCACGAACACATCATTCGCCAGCTTGTCCAATTTCTGGACGGCCTCTCCCTGGACATTCGTCTTGCCGGTCAGGCCCAGTTCTCCGCCCAGCGCGGCGTCACTTAATTCCCGGCTGATGATTTTTCCCCCCACCGCGATATGACCGATGAGAAGTGACAGTTCGTGGGTGACCGTAGAAACGACGGCCTGCTGTTGAGCCAAATGTTTCGACAATGTGATCGGCGATAAGGACATCCTGCCTCTTTTCAGAAGATTGGGAAGATTATATAGGTTTTTGAAAAGAAGGCGCAATCAGACCGTATGGGCCAAACCCACGAGTTACCGGCGAGCGCAGATGGCAACGCTCGATGATGAAGTATCGCAAACCGCGCGGCATATCCACATAATTAACGGATCAGGCGGGCCATGACCGAGCCAATGATGATTTTTGCTTTCATGAGGACGGGGACGCGGCGGGCATCGTTGGTAATCCAGACACGGATATTGCCTTCATTGAGGAACAATCCTTGAAACGGCATGACCACAAGAAGTCGGATGGCTTCCACGTCGCCTTCTACTCCCTTGACGCGCTCAATCCCTTCGGCCCGCACCTCGACGCGATAATTTTTCTTATCGTGATGGATGTTGAGTTCGACGGAAGAGCCCGGCTGGACTAAGGGCATACTGCGTATGTAGTACAGACAGGAGAGCAGGTCCTGAGTATTGGGCGGAATGGGGAGTGTTTCGGCGGACCCGTCTTTGATCGACAGCACGGTACCTTCTTCATGATGAAACGTGACGTCGAAGTCATTCTTCTTCTTTCCCTCCCGTCGTGCGAACAAAAGATGATAGGGCTTCACCGTCTGGGCATCGACCAGTGATTCGACGCGATTGTTGACGGGGTAGAACTTGCTGACGGTGGCACTCGATTTCGCGATGGTTAATAATCTTAGCGCGGGATGCGCCTCGACTGGCTCGACATCTTGCACTTCCATCACCGCCGTGCCGGCACGCATTCCAAGGTATGTAATGGCATAGGTGAGTTTTTCGCCGGGGCCAAACGGCGGGGCAGCGAGACGATCGCCGGCGACGGGCTCTGAACGAACAGGCGCGAACCAGAGCACCCCCACGGCGAGAGAGAGAAGGAGAGAGACAATCGACACCCCTGCGCGGCGCGTGAACAACAATCGAGGAGTCACTGCGAGAGCGCGCGCCTAGCTGTTTCTACCTGGGATTCGATGAGGGTGCGAATCACTGCAAGACGTTCAGGAGTCGAGGCTTCACACCGCAAGACTAATGCGGGTTGCGTATTCGAGGCACGAATCAAGCCCCATCCATCGTCAAAAATCACCCGGATCCCGTCGATCGTCACGACATCCCGAATGATGAGACCCGATCCCGGCAACGGCTGTTTGCTCTTGGCATAGTCCCCCAATTTGGCTTGTACGCGCGCGACCAGATCGAATTTATAATTGTCCGCGCAATCGACTCGAATTTCTGGAGTGACGGCCGTCTGGGGAAGATCCGCCAGCAGCGACGATAGCGGCTTCCCGGTTTTTGCCAGGATCTCGACCAATCGGCACGACGCATAAATCGCATCATCATAGCCAAAATATCGATCCGCAAAAAACATGTGACCGGACATCTCGCCGGCCAGCACCGCCGACTCCTCTTTCATCTTGGCTTTGATCAAGGAATGACCCGTCTTCCACATGATGGGGCGACCGCCATGCTTTTGAATGTCGTCATAGAGACTCTGGGAAGCCTTGACCTCTGACAGAATCGTACTGCCGGGTCGGCTCGCCAGGATATCGCGGGAGAAAATGACCATGAGCCGGTCGCCCCACAAAATATTGCCCTGCTCATCGACCGCGCCGATGCGGTCGGCATCGCCGTCATAGCCGATCCCGACATCCGCGCCGGTTTCTTTGACGGTGCGAATCAGGTCCTCCAGATTTTCCACGACCGTGGGGTCGGGATGATGATTGGGGAATCGTCCATCGACCTCACAAAAGAGTCCCGTCACGCGACACCCCAATTGTTCCATTGCCTGCTGGGCGACCAAGCCGGCGGCGCCGTTCCCGCAATCGATGACAACGTGCAACGACTGTCCTTTCACGGAGGCGAAGCTCTGTTTGAGGTATGTCAGGTACTCACCAAGCAGCGGACGTTCCGTGACCGTCCCCGAGCCGGTCGAAAACTTTCCGGAATCCATGACTTTTTTTAAGTGCTGAATTTCTTCGCCGTGCAAAGCCTCTTTTCCCATGCAGAGCTTGAAGCCATTGTATTCAGCGGCATTGTGGCTCCCGGTAATCATGACCCCGCCATCGGCTTTCAAATGAAACAAGGAAAAGTAGAGCACCGGTGTCGGAACGATGCCAATATCGATCACGTTCAAACCGCCGGCAGTGAGCCCACGAATCAGGCGATCGCGCAAGACCGGGGAGCTTTCCCGCCCATCACGACCCACGGTCACCGTTTTCGTCCCCTTGTCGCTTGCCACCGTGGCGAAGGCACGTCCGATGCGTTCCGCCGTATCTTCAGTCAGTTCCTGACCGACAATGCCACGAATATCGTATTCACGAAATAGTGCCATAGTGTGTCTATTTCAACATGATTGCGGCGTGCGACCATAGTCATCGTGGAGCCTGACAATGTCGTCTTCGCCGAGGTAGGGGCCATTTTGAACTTCGATAATATGCAGGGGCGTGTGGCCGGGATTTTCCAATCGATGCGGCGTCTCTTTCGGGATCGCCGTACTCTCACCAACCCTCAGATCGTAGACCTTCTTGCCGCACGTGACTCGCGCCACCCCCGCGGTCACCACCCAATGCTCGCTCCGTTGGTGGTGTAATTGGAGCGATAATCGGCCTCCTGCATTCACATTCACGCGTTTGACTTTGTATCCCTGACCTTCTTCCAAGACCGTGTACGAGCCCCAGGGCCGAATGACGGTTCGATGTTCGAGGTGCTCCGGCGCGCCCTGTTTCTTGAGCAGCTCGACCACCTGTTTCACGTCCTGTGCGCGCGACTTTGGACACACGAGTGTGGCATCGGCCGTATCGACGACGATCATGTCGGATAAGCCGATCGTCGCAACAACTCGCTGATCGGCATAGAGCACCGAATTGCGGCTATCGAAGTCGACGACCTTCCCGCTCACGACATTGCCTGCACGATCCAGTGGGGCCACTTCCTCAAGGCTGCTCCAGTTGCCCACATCCGACCAGGTGAACGCGACCGGAATGACCGCCGCTCTCGATGAACGTTCCATGACACCATGGTCGATCGAGATCGACGGCAGTTGTTTATAGGCGCGCGCAAATTCTTCAGACACGCTATTCGGTTTGGCTTTGGAGGCTAAGGCTTTTACCGAGCGCATCAGAGCCGGCTGATGGCGAGCCAACTCGTCGAGAATGACCGAGGCCCTCCAGACAAACATGCCGCTATTCCAATAGTAGTTCCCCGAGCGGAGGTAGCGTTGTGCGGTCGGCGCGTCAGGCTTTTCGACAAACCTCGCGACCGGATGGCCGATTAACGATCGCCTTGAGCCAAGACGGACGCGGCGGTTGGGTTGAATGTACCCGTACCCCGTTTCCGGCCTGATCGGCTTCACGCCGAAGGTGACTAAATGACCGTCGTGTGCCAGTTGAGTCGCCAACGAGACCGACGCCTGAAATCTCGAATCTTCCTTGATGACATGATCGGCAGGAAGCACCAACATGATCCCATCGGGATCGGACTCCATGACGCGACAGGCCGCCAACGCGATCGCAGGCGCAGTGTTGCGTCCTTCCGGCTCGAGCAGGAAACTGTTTTGAAGCGCATCTTTCCATTCGGCCAGTTGAAACCGGATAGACTCGGCTTGCAATGAGTTCGTGGAAATAAGAACCTGGTCGGCGCTGACACATCCGACCACGCGACGCATCGTTTGCTGAATCAACGTCTCGCCGCCCATGATGCGAAGTAGCTGTTTGGGATAGAGATGCCGGCTGAGAGGCCAGAACCGAGTACCGCTTCCGCCGGCTAAAATGACGGCATAGAGATGAGGGTTCGGCGACATTATCCCTCTCCCCGTTTGGCGGCTTGGGATTTTTTTAGCGATGGAGCTTGTGCCGCTAAAATCATATCCGCCACTTCTCGCACCGCGCCTTCCCCCCCTTTATGCCGGCACACATAATCAACGACTTTCAATACGGGGGGATGACCATCGGCCGGCGTGGCGGAAAATCCGACTGCTTGCAGCGCTTCCAAATCGTTGACGTCATCGCCCATATAGGCGATCTCTTCTAGGGAGATGTGATAACGGGTGGCGATATTGCGCAGCCGCGTGAGCTTATCGAAGATGCGCTGGTGCACCTCTGGAATGGCTAGCCTCTCAGCGCGCCGGGCTACAAGTTTGGTTTCCTCTTGCGTAATCAAGGCCGTAATCAACCCCGCTCGTTGTAATAACTTGATGCCCATACCGTCGCGCGTATTGAACTTTTTGATCTCGTCTCCGGATTCTGAGTAATACATTCCCGAATCCGTAAGCACGCCATCCACATCCGTTGCAAACAACCGAATGCGCGTCAGGGCTTGACGAATGGCACGTGCCCGATTAGAGGGAATTTTCGATCGTAATGGCGCCATAAACCGGATGGGATCTTAACAGAGGGCTAGGATCATGACAACTTGAGGAGAAAACCTTATCGCGAATGGGAGAAACATTGCAGATCCGACTCTACCATTTCTTGAACCAATTCACGAAAGGCGGTGCGATGAATCACCCCAGGTCCTTCATGGCCAAAGCAGAGTTTTCTAACAAGGTTTTCACGTCTGCCGGGCGCAGCAGTTGTGCGATCGACCACAACATAATCATGATAGTCTAGGGACACATGGGAAAAGGCCACTCCGGCAAACTCGCGAACGGAATGCCGCTCCCCAGTCGCGATCACATAATCGTCAGGATTCTTTCGTTGCAACATAAGCCACATGGCCCTCACATAGTCGCGTGCATGACCCAGTCCCGTTTTTGCATCCAAGTTCCCTAGACTCAGTTCTTTGGCCAGGCCTAACTTGATCCGGGCTGCATGACAAGTAATTTACGCGTGACAAATTCAAATCCACGGCGAGGTGACTCATGATTATAAAGATTCCGGCCGGCAATCAATGCGCGGGTCATACCGTTTGTCCTTCTTTCTCAACTGAACGCATGAACAGCGCCAATGCCTCTTTCCAATGAGGCAACGCCAAGCCGGCTTGAGTTAATGCGCCATTCGATAGAACCGAATAAGCCGGTCTTTTCGCCAGCCGATTCGCTTCCTGCGTGGTTATCGGATGCACAGGAAGGGAACGACCCATTAACCTCACAACCTCGGCGGCGAACTCTTGCCACGTGCTCTCCCCGCTTCCTGTCGCATGGATGATGCCCGTTATAGGACGGGGAGTGAGTTGGGTCAACACATGAGCTAAGTCGGAGGCAAGCGTGGGCGAGCCATACTGATCGGCCACCACCCGAAGCGCGTGCTCGCCTCGCGCCAGGCGCATGATCGTCTTGACGAAATTGGACCCGTGAGCGCTGTACAGCCAGGCGGTGCGCACGACGAGCGTATTGCGGCAATACTTTAGGGCGCGCTCCTCTCCTGCCCTTTTGGATCTGCCATAGACGCTCAACGGATTCGTGGCATCGTTTTCTATATAGGGACGACCTTTCGTCCCGTCAAACACATAATCGGTCGAGAGATAGATGAGCCGTGCACCGACCTGCTCCGCCGCCTTGGCGATCCGTTCGGTCCCGTCGGCATTGACTGCCATCGCGACATCCGCCTCCTGCTCCGCTTTGTCGACGTTCGTATAGGCCGCCGCATGAATGATGACGTCGGGTTTCGCGGCAAGGATCTGCGCGTCGGCATCCGGTTTCAGAAGATCGAACGCGGGCCAGACGAGGGGGATCAGTGTCTCGCTCTTTAACGCCTGCTGAAGTTCAAGGCCAAGCTGGCCGTCTGCTCCCGTAATTAGGACGCGCATGATAAGATCGGCAGCACAGGCTTATTGGTCACGCGCGTCAACGGCGATAATCGCGTTTCAAGCCCGTCGGCTGGCACGACACCCTTCATGCTGCCCTCATACGTTGTAACGCGCCGGTACCCGGGCGATCGTATCGCTGGACACAATAGATCGAAAATACTGAATCGTTTTTTCCAGTCCTTCTTCCAACGTCACCTGAGGCTCCCAATTCAGCAGGTTTCTCGCGCGACGAATGTCGGGGCGCCGGACTTTGGGGTCGTCCACGGGTAACGGATTGAGCTGAATTGTAGAAGAAGATCCCGTCAGTTTGACGACAAGTTCGGCGATGTCCACCACCGTCAATTCACGAGGATTCCCGATGTTCACTGGATCGTGAATGGTTTCAGAAACCTGCTCAGCTTGTGTTGAGAGAAATCCTCTCGGATCGGTGCGCTGCGCCACGGTTTTGTCCGAATTCACCATCAACAATCCAATAATGCCTCGCACCAGATCGTCGACGTAGCAAAAGCTGCGGGTCTGCAATCCATTGCCGAACACCGTCAGCGGCTGCCCCTGAAGGGCCTGCACGATGAAATTCGAGACGACGCGGCCGTCGTTCGGTCGCATGCGCGGGCCGAACGTATTGAAGATTCGCACGATGCGCGTGTCGAGCCCATGATAGCGATGATAGGCCATCGTCATCGCCTCAGCGAAACGCTTGGCTTCGTCATAGACCCCGCGTGGGCTGATCGGATTGACATTCCCCCAATAGCTTTCCGGTTGAGGATTGACCAGGGGATCGCCGTAGACTTCCGACGTGCTGGCCAGCAAAAACCTTGCGCCTTTCGCTTTCGCGAGACCCAAGGCCTTATGCGTGCCCAGCGCGCCGACTTTCAAGGTAGCTATCGGAAGTTCGAGATAGTCCTGCGGGCTCGCGGGAGATGCAAAGTGCAACACCGCATCCAGCGGACCATCGATATGAAGATAATCGCAGACGTTATATTTGAGGAGACTGAATCGATCGTGACCGAGAAGGTGAGTAATATTTTCTGGGCGGCCGGTGATAAAATTATCGATGCAGTGCACCCGATGTCCTTGTTGGACCAACTGCTCACACAGATGACTGCCTAAAAATCCCGCGCCGCCTGTAGTTACAATACGCATAGGTGCTTGTCACTGTAAAAACCGAACATACTTGAAACGGGATCAATTAGGCAAGCAGCCTATTGTGGTCATGACGACACGGAAGCCACTCTTTCATAGAGCGTCACCAGTTCTCTGGCGGTCCTTTCCCAGGAGAATTGTGCGGCTTGAGCCAGTCCGCGTTCACGCATGATTGCACGGCGACTTGCATCGCCAAGGAGCAGTGCCATGTCTGCCGTAAAGCCCTCTACATCTGACGGATCACGCAGCAAGCCGGCCGGGCCGACCACCTCGGGCAAGGAAGCCGCATTCGAACTGATAACTGGACATCCACATGCCATGGCTTCCAGTACAGGCAATCCGAAACCCTCATAGCGCGAGGGAAATACGAACACGGCTGCCTGCTGATAAAGCTTGATCAATTGATCATCGGAGACAATGCCCGCAAAAACGGTGTGTGGAGTGATGCCGAGTTTGGTCACCCACTGGACAAGCTCAGGCCTCCGGCGAACATCACCGGCGATGACGAGTTTGTGCTGCTCTCTCAAAGAGGACGGGAGTCGAGAAAAAGCCTGGATGAGCGTTTCAATGTTCTTTGTGGGGTCTGCGGCCGCTACCGCGAACACATAAGGCACATCACCGGCAATAGCAGATTCGGCAGGATGGAACTGTTGCGGATCCACTCCTGGGTAAACGACGGTCACACGATCCGATGGGTAGCCAAGGAGACGCTGAATGTCCGTTGATGACGCGGTGGAGACGGTGACGACATGGTCAATTACGGTTCGGCGATCCTGAACATAGAGCCGTTCAATCAGTGGACGCGAATACCGACCCGTGTTGAACAATAAAGGTTTGAGATCGTGGATCGTGACGATTAACTTGCCTCGCTTCCTGATCACGCAAGAATCATAGGGCAGATGAAGAATATCGTGCGGCCCGCACAGCCAAGGAATAGCCTGTTCCCACACGCGCCGTTTAAAAAAGGGAATCCGAATCGTCCGATAGTGGACGTTTGCGTTCGAACGAAAGGCAGGCTGCGCGACCGGCATGGCTATTTCATAGTCGTTCGTTCGATCAATGGCGGCAAGAGAGGGAATCAGCGATCGCACATACCGACCCAAGCCGACATTAAAGTCTTTCAGATACCAGGCAGAGAGGAGGATCTTCACAAATCAAACTGTCGAGAGTAATGAATCATGGGATGAAGGCTAAGGAGCGGTTGGTAAAGTGGAACACTACCATAGATCAGTTATGGATGAGTCGGGATCTCGACGGTTTGAGCTAATTCCTGAATGCCTCGAATCAATTCATCGTAGTGTAAATCCTGAACCCTGGTCATGCTGTAGTCGTCCCGCAGCATAATAAGCGCTAATCCCTCCCCGACGCGTTTCTTATCCATCTTCATGGCCTGGAAAATTTCTTGCGTGTTGAGTGAAAGCCCGTCCCGCTTGACGTGGATGTTATCGAGGATGAGCTCCCGGTTTAGAAATTCATAGCGAGCGTGTGACATCAGGCCACGGGTTCTCGCGATGATGTTGGCAAACATAATGCCGATGAGCACGGCTTGGCCGTGAGGAATCGCAAAGTTCGTTGTGGACTCCAGGGCGTGACCTAGGCAGTGACCAAAATTTAAGAGATTGCGTCGACCGGTGTCGAACTCGTCCTCCTGAATGTATTGAAGTTTAATCGTCAGCACTTCTCGAATCGCCTTGAGCAAGGCTGCATCATCTCGTTGTTTGATTTCTTTGATCTCGCCGATCAGAGCGGCTGTCGTACTTGCCCCTCCCATCATGTACAACTTGATCACTTCACCAAGACCACTATAAAAATCCTCCGGTTCGAGAGTCGCCAAAAAACCGGTGTGAATATAAATCTTCGTGGGAGGGAAAAAGGTGCCAATGAGGTTCTTATATCGTTGGTAATTGAGCGATGTTTTACTTCCGATGCAGCTGTCCGCTTGCGCCAACAGCGTGGTGGGCACATAAATCCAATTGATTCCCCGATAGAGAGTGGATGCGACAAATCCAGTGATATCTTGGATAATCCCTCCGCCAATGGAAATCAGCGTCATGTTCCGTTTCGCGGAACACTTCATAATGGCATCATAGACAGTCTTGACGGTTTCCAAACATTTGGCTTCTTCATTAATCGGTAAAATGAGCGTCGATTCGGCATTCAACGCGTCGAAGGAGCCTTTGTAAAGCTCCCATACGTTTTGATCGATGACGTAATAACGGCTCGTGAGCGATTCACATGCCGCAAGAAACTCCATCGTCTCGACAAAGTCCACTTGATAGTCACGGATGGACGACGACACGGTCATCATCTGCACAGATACCCTCCATCGAGCACAATGACTTGACCGGTCATGTACGAATTTTTTGGCGAACACAGAAAAGCAACGCACTCCGCGACTTCAGATGGTTCCCCGAGACGACTCAAAGGAATTTCTTCAACGATTTGCTTGAGTACCTGCGGAGGGTTATTTTTCTTGGTTAATTCGGTGTTGATATACCCGGGCGCTATCGCGTTGACCAGAATGTTATAGGGTGCAAGTTCGAGAGCCATGGCTCGTGTCAGGCCATTAACCCCCGCTTTCGCCGCCGAATACGTCACGCGCCGCTCCCGTGACACGAGACTCCAGATAGAGCTGATGTTGATGATCCAGCCACATCTTCTCGCTTTCATACCTTTCACGAGACCCTGCGTCAGACGAAAATGTCCCAACAAATTGATCTGTATGACTTGCTCAAAATCATTGCTCGATATCTCATCGATAGACCCAAGACGATTGATACCGGCGTTGTTGATCAGAATATCGATCGGCTCGGTTAACTGGGATATATATGCGTCGATCGAAACGGTGGAAGATAAGTCCAACGCTTGACTTGAAGGAGAAAGGATTCGTATTCCTTCGTCATGCAGCCGCGCTGCAACCGCAGCCCCTATACCGCGTGAGGCACCCGTGATAAGGGCTGTCCTCATACGGATAAGCCGGCATTCTGAATCCCATTCTTATAGCGTTCTTCAAGCATTTGAATTCGGAGGTCGTCCTCAATCGAGATTCCCCGATAGTAGTCGCGTTTATTTTTTAACCAGAGAAGTTCAAATCCCACCGCTTTCAGAATTCCCTTCTCACAGTCCTGCGCAAGGGCACCCGGACAACTAAAAATCACTTTACGGGTTTCGTATCGGTCGAGGTGGCCGCTTGGTAATGCACGGAAAAATGATAAGGAATCCGCCGACACACCTCCACCAATTGCTACCTCCAATCCACGGGATTTCGCCTTCGCTGCCAGTTCCTTCGTAATACGGAACACCTCTTCACCATTGATGTGATTCCGGGTCAGGCCCAGGGAACCGGAAAGATCAACGCGGCCAACGACAATGCCGTCGAGGATCCCGATTTCGGGCATGGTGAGCATTTCATCAAAACAGCGGTACGCGGAGACAGTCTCGATATTGACCGCAAAGTCAACTTCTTCTTGTTCATCTTTCGGAAATGCCGAGTTTACAGCGGCAAGGAACTTACTTAAGGCGTAGGGGGTCTCGATCATAGGCGCCACGATACGCGAGACGCCGACCACGCGAGCCTCATACATATCTCGTAAAGCCTCGCAGCCCCCGATTTTGAGGGTCAACCCAAGATCGGCCTTCATGAGCACTTCCTTAAGCCGCAGAGCTTCATCCATCCGCGTGCCTTCCGCTTCAAATTCAGCCTTGACCCCGACCACGTCATGGTGTTCCTTCAAATCACGAAGAATGTCTACCATTTTCCGTTCAGTTAAGTTCATGCCACACTCCTTCAGATGGGTTGAGCAACCTCAACCCAATCAAATAGTATTCTTTGCTGGATGGTCTAGACAAATAATCGTACAGTTTCCCAGAAGCCTATTAATTTTTTTGAGAAATAGCAAGCTTAGGACGAGTGATCACCAAAACTTTGCGAACCGTTTTGCTTGAAATAAAAATCAACAGTATACGAAATCTGCATGGGCACGGCACATCAAACTCGATCAGGATCTTACCGCTGGCGAGGTAGCGATCCATTATTGAGTCTGCCGTTCGATTATGGCAAGATGCGCGCGATTTGATTACGCGGGGTTAGTGACATCCCATTACTCATGATTATGGGAACCAGGCCGGTCGAATATCCAAGTCGTAAGATGACCTTCACCATTCTCCTTCCAACTAAGCAGCGATCTTAGGTCGTCCTGCTTGACCTTTATACTCTCAAAAGTCTCGCTTATTAAAAGACAGACGCAATCAGTGTTCACCAATTCTCCTGACAAACAGAGTCACGCATAATTGTGCCCGACATAATTTTATTAAAAATTACTGCCTGGGGAATTCTTTTCTTGGCGATGTGTCTGGTAACGGGCAGGTCAGTTCCAGACGCATGGTTGTTTCCGAAGCTTTCACGCCCTCTGCAGCTAACTTTGATCGGCTTTTCGATTCTTGTCATCGTTCTCAGATTTTCGTTTCGAGAACATACACCCATTATCTTTGCCTTCTCGATCCTCATCATCTTAGGGGTGACGGGGTTAGTTAGATTTATTCTCGCGATGAGAAAGACCCGTAATTCGGTTTCCATTGTTACACGCCTCAGAAGGGACGCTTGGGTTTACCTACTGCTGATGCTGCCTGCAACCGCCATCCTGTTTTTTCCATACATGAGCAGTGGAGCTATATTCTTTCAGAATCGCGGTCCCGATTTGGATGGACACCTCTTGAGCGCCGCTTTCATATTCGATGGAAATTCCTATCCGCGGCTACTTCGGTCATTCGAGCAAGCGTCAGGTAGCTTTGAGTGGTGGAATTACAAGAATGCTCATTGGCACCTCCCGGATTTTCGCGAATCGATTGCGGTAGAAGTGTTTATACGGTCGGGACGATATGCCCATGCTGTGTTGTCTAGCATGATTTCGTGGATAGCACGTCAACCGATCTGGTTTGGCTATTTTATTGTGACAGCTTTTTCAGTGCTATTGTGTCCGCTCGTTATTTTTGATGCATGTAAGGCCCGAGGCATTAAGCCAGTAAATTGTTTGCTATTAGCAATCCTTCTGACCACTTCGCACACCTATGTGCTATTGGCATATGAGGGCATTGCAGGACACCTTGTCGCAATGCCGTTGCTGCTGTTCGTCACATTGAATTACCGATTACTCTGGTTTGGAGTGTCCAGCACCGGTCAACGATTTGTCTTGGCCATGCTGCTCAATGCTCTCCTTAGCACGTTCGGGGAAGGCGTTCAAATTCTTGCGGTCTTCACCGCTCTTGTTCTGCTTCTTTCTTTTCTCTTGCGAGATCGGCTGGTCACGTGGAGGCCAGGGATTGTTACTTCCCTCATGACTGTATTGGGTCTCTGGGTAGCAATAAGCCCGTCCGTATTTTCCGACTTCGTTCTGTGGTCTTACTACCGTTACATGCAGGGCTTTTCCGGAGGCGCCCTTCATGCCAATTGGTCAATACTCACCATCGTAGGCTCGGTTCCCTACGTAAACCTTCCTCTCAGCGGCGCTACTAAGCCCCTTATCATGGCTTCTTACGGTACTAGGATATTAGAAGCCGCTGCGTTGATGGCTGTCGGATCGTTATTGACGTACCGGAAACACCTTTCAGGGATGGATATCACCTTGGCTAGCATCACACTCTTAATTTTCTCACTGCCCGACCATTCCTATGCTACATGGAAAGTTGCTGCAATCTTTCAGGCCTTGATAACGATAGCCGGGTTTCAGGCCTTGCCCGAACGACTCTCTGTCTTTCGTAAAGATTGGTTACTCTACGGCCTTGTGGGCATATCGGTAATCGGCCTGACCTCCGTCCTGTGGCAATACGATCGGTATGCCGTTCATATTCGCCAGGACCAACTTGAAACGAACAGAGATTCCTTACATGGCGAAGCGTTCGCGATCGTTACGCCTTCGCCGTCTCATATTTATTTGAAACTTGGTACTACTGGTGAAGCATACTTGCCGAGCCTGGACTGGTCCCGTGATTGGCAGCAGGATTTCTCGATTGGCAAAGCTCCACGACTCAACATTGCGTTGTACTATGACTGTGCCGCAGAAGGTGACAGCAGATGCCAGATAATCGGTCGGTCTCTCGGAGACAGTATGAAAGCTCAAACATTATTCCCCACGGAAATACCAGTAAGCGGGCTGCTTGACGTGAATGGGTTAGTAAATCAATCAGCTCTCGATGCTTTTGTTCGAGGCACGTATGGAGTCGAACGATGGTGCGACCGCGGACCGGCGCAGCATGCACCGAATTTACCGTGCCGCTGAAGACCTTCTTGAATGCAATACCGAATAGCACGAATACGATGACAGACAGCTAACTATGTGTGGAATATGTGGCGTCGTAAATTGGGAAGGGCCTCCCGATGCGGAACCGGTGCGGGCGATGTCCAGCACTATGGTGCACCGTGGACCGAACGCGGATGGATTGATAATCAGGCCTCCGGCGATACTTGCCCACCGGAGGTTATCGATCATCGACCTCAGTGACGGTGCCAACCAGCCGATGGTTGATGATTCGGGCCGTTACTCCATTACATTCAACGGCGAGATTTACAACTATCGCGTTCTCCGAACCAAGCTGGAAGGTTTCGGAATACGGTTCCGCACGCAAAGCGACACCGAAGTCCTTCTCAATGCCTACATCGCATGGGGACTTGAGTGCTTACAACATCTCAACGGGATGTTTGCATTTGCCATCTGGGATGACGTTGACAAACGGCTTTTTCTGGCTCGCGACAGGCTCGGCGAAAAGCCTCTTTATTACAGCCGGCTTGCGGGGGGTGGGATTGTATTTGCATCTGAATTAAAGGCGCTTCGACGTCACCCAGCGGTCTCTCGACGCATCAATCCTCGGGCGGTCTCCCAGTTTCTCTCGCTCAATTACGTACTGGGGGATGAGTGCATTCTCAATGGTGTTCAAAAACTGCCGCCTGCTCACTATCTAGTTGTTGAAGCCTGTAAAACCCACGCGCCTCAGTGCTACTGGTATCTTGCCAAGTACTTCCGTGAAAAACGCCATTTCGATTCAGTTCACGAGGCGACAAACGAACTAAACTCTCTGATCAAAGACGCCGTCAATATGCGACTGGTGAGCGACGTACCGCTGGGAGCATTCCTGAGTGGCGGGCTCGATTCTTCAACCATTGTTGCCGCGATGGCTCGTCTTAGGCCGCCGCATCAAAATCTGACTTTCAGCAGTGGCTTCTCGGAGGAAAGCTTTACCGAACTCCCAAAGGCACGCTTCGTGGCACACTATCTTGGTACCGACCACTATGATCAAATCGTAGAAGGCGACTCCGCAACTGTCCTGAGAGATATTGTGCGATGTGGCGACGAACCTTTCGCAGACACGTCCATCATTCCAACTTACTTCCTTTCCAGATTTGCCGTGAAGCATGTGACTGTTTGTCTGACTGGCGATGGTGGCGACGAATTGTTCGGGGGTTATGAAACCTACATTGCTGACAGGATCCATGGCCCACTTCACAGGCTTCCCGGCTCGATCACAGACACGCTTAATAGATTTATCAACCTTTTGGTACCGAGCCGCTTCGACAAAGTAAGCCTGGACTATAAGATCAAAAAGTTTCTATCGGGTGCGCGGCTAAACCAGGACCAGGCTCATTATCACTGGCGAACGATTTTCAGCCAGGCTGAAAAGAGTGAACTCGTCCGTGCCGAGCGGCATGCCGAAGTGCTTGAAATGGATCCCTGCCTTTCTTTTCTAACCCATTCACATGAGGTCGCCGATGTCGATTTCCTCGACCGCGCCATGTATACCGATATCAAGACTTGGTTAGTGGACGACATTCTGCATAAAGTAGACCGGGCATCAATGGCAAACTCACTCGAAACTCGCGCGCCATTTCTTGACCACAAAGTAGTCGAGTTCGCGGCATCGTTGCCGGTGCACTTAAAGGTCCATGGGTTCCAAAAGAAGTATCTGCTTAAAAAAAGCCAGCGTCCGTTCCTTCCCTCGCATATCATCCATGCCAAAAAGCAGGGATTCAATGCGCCGGTTTCGCACTGGCTGAATGGGACATTTGAGGAAATGGCCAGACGGATCACCCATGAAGGTCCATTGCTTGACTGGCTCAACCCTGAGGCGATGTCAAAGTTATGGGACGACCACAAGAGCAGACGCCAGGACAACGGGCTTAAATTGTTCGGCCTACTGTGCCTTGGCTTATGGCTAGAAGACTAGAAAGGCATTAGAAATTGGAAAGTAGGATTTCAGAGTGGCATAAGCAATGGTCCATGTTTGAGTGCAGCGAGCGTTTTCTATTTGAAAAGTGGATCGCTCCTGCCACGTACGAAGATTTCCGTGACAAGGACGTTCTGGAATGCGGGTGCGGCGGCGGGCAGCACACTGCCTTTGTGGCACCTTACGCGAGGTCTGTCACCGCCGTGGATCTCAATACCACGGACATCGCCAGGAAGCGAAACCAGGAGTTATCTAATGTCACGTTTATTGGGGCAGATATTTCCACCATGGACTTGGGTCAGCAATATGACCTGGTATTCTGCCTCGGCGTCATCCATCACACTGATGATCCCGATGCCACCTTCAGAAATATTTTCCGGCATTGTAAACCGAATGGGCGAATCATCATCTGGACCTATAGCGCGGAAGGGAACGCGATGGTGCGATTTGGGGTAGAGCCCTTACGCAAGCTCTTTTTGCGGGGCCTAACGAGACAAACTCTGCTAGTGATTGCCAAAATCGTGACCTTGGCCTTGTATCCAATCATTTACACAATTTACCAAATCCCTGCCTTGCGGTTCCTGCCCTACTTTGATTATTTCGTAAACTTCCGCCGCATGAGTTTTGAGCGAAACTTGTTGAACGTGTTTGACAAGCTCAACGCGCCTCAGACACATTTCACCACTCGCCAAAAATGCTCCGAATGGTTCAATCCCATCAATTTCGTGCCCGAATCGATATCGATCGTACATTACTTAGGCGTCAGTTATACCCTTTCAGGGATCAAGCGCACCAATGAGGTCGCAGGACAGGAACAACATCAAAAATGGACCGGCGCCCCGAAAGAGGCACCAATATGGCAAAGAAGTAGCGAATAGGTTATCGCCAGGAGGGCCTAACAACTTTAGCTCTGCAGTGAGGCTCCTACAGGTGCGGAACGGGGTGCTTTCGGATTGACCAGATGATCATGCTTGCGGGCAGCTTTTTGATAATCCACTATTATGAGGGGGTGAGCAAGATAATCATGGCGTGGCCAGCGGTCTTTGGCATAGTACGCAATCGATTGTTTGCTGTCCCCCGTTGCCGGCAATAGGGCAAACTTAACGCCATAGTAGGCGTCCCAGAAAAACTCGCCGGTGCGAATGCCCCGCACGAACCTTCTCCATATAAAGCTCGGATTAGTCAAAATCGCCCTGCGGTAAGCAATCGACATGTACCGCAAGATGGTTTCGTAGTTGAGATAGCGGTGCGCAAACAGCGGACGCTCGGTGTAAATATGATATTCGTCCCATTCATACGACTTAATCAGATTCTCCCGCGCGTAATCGTTAAACATGGGAGTCCCGGGAAAGGCAATGGTGATACCGAATTTGAGCATGTCGAGTTCCAACGCACGGGCAAACTCAATGGTGTCGAGCATACTTTCTTCGGTGTCGGGTGACAATCCCAAGAGGAAAAACCCATTCGTGTCGATACCGGCAGCCCGTGCCTTCCGTACGGCGACTTTGCCTTGCTCGACAGTTGCCTTGCCGCCCTTGCCGAACGACTTGAGGATTTCGTCATTGCCGGACTCAAACCCAAACGACACGCGGTAGCATCCGGCCTTGCGCATGGCATTAAACAGCTCTTCGTCGGCGGACTCGACCCGAATTCCATTCGTACATGACCAGGCAACGTCGGCACCCCTCTCGGAGATCGCATTGCACACTCGCACAGCCCAATTATGATCTGAGGTAAAAATGTCATCTGCTAGCATGAATTCGCGCCAACCTAACCGGTTCATGACTGTCACTTCCTCGGCGCATCGTTCGGGAGACTTTTTCCTGTAGCCTAACGCCATCGTCATCTTTGACGCACAAAAATCACACTTGAACACGCAACCTCGTGAGAATTCGGCCATCGTCACGGGAGGGCGTCTTGCCAGCAAGCGGCTCATCCTGCTCTCGTATTCTTTTGGATCAAAGAGATGCCATGCCGGCATCGGCAAGTCATCGATATTTTCGATGACGGGACGAGCGCCGGTGTAACAAATCGTCCCTCCTCCGTCTCGATAGTACAAACCCAAGATACCCTTTGGGTCGTTTCCATCGCATACGTCGCCGAATGTTAAATCCGCCTCCCCTGTCAACGCCAGGTCGAGCATTGATTCCTGCATACTTTCCAACGGCATTGCCGATACATGAGCCCCGCCGCCTACGACAAGAATTTCCTTCGAAATGTCCTTGCACAGCACGGTAATATCTCTCAGCTGATTCATCAGCGGCGTCGTAGCCGTGATGCCTACGATGTCGGGTTTCGATTTCACTATTTCCGAGCGGATAAGTTGCCAATCGTAGGGGCGGTAGCTGAGATCAAGAATGGTAACCGTGTGGCCTCGTTGAAGAGCCACGGCAGCTATAGTTGTCAATCCCAATGTTGGGAAGATCGGGTTGGTAATGCTGGCTTTCGCCGACCCATAACTACCGGTGTAGGAAGGATTGATCAGCAGTATTTTAGACATGTGGAGTTCTCACTATCGTTCTCCGCGTTGAATCATTTCGCGGCACGGTTATGCGCAGTCCGTTCCGTATCTTGTAAGTGTAACAACTGTTTGAGCTGAATTGATACGAGGCCGATAGCGAACATCAACACTCCGAGTATAACACTACCCACCCCCAGCAAGAATGAGTTGTGATGTCCGAACACTACGGCGTCGGCGAAACATACAATTGCTACTCCTAGGAGACACACACTAAAGGCGAGAAATATTTTTATTGGATTGTAATACAGGATGGCTTCGACGATGAACTGCATCGTACGAAGCGAATCGCGAAGGAGTCTAACCTTTGTCGTTCCGACCCTCTGCTGGTAATCGATCGGAATATATGTCACGAACATTCCGTTCATCATATAGGCCAATGTAAGCGATGTGGTGAAACTAAATGTCTCACATAGGTACTGGAAATAAGGCACGACGTCTGGCCGGGAAAACATTCGCAGACCCGAGTTGATATCTGGTATTTTCCTGCCCGCCGTGAACTCCACCAGCGTCTTCAATATGATACGCAGAATTTTTTTACCAAACGATTCATCGTAATGTCGGCCCTGTCGAGCGCCTACGACCATATGAAATCCGGACATATGGATTCGAAAAAGGTCCGGGATCCGTTCCACTGGATAGGTTCCATCTGCATCGGCAATGACAATGGTATCGTGAGTCGCTGCCAGAATACCATCCTTGAGGGAACGACCATAACCCAGGTTATGGGGATGACGAATGATACGAGCACCTGCCGCGACCGCGACACCCGCCGTATTATCCGATGAGCCATCATCAACGACGATTATCTCGTATTCGCCACCCAATTTGGACAGCGCACGCACGCATGCATCTACTGTCCCCCCTATCGCCGATTCTTCATTGTACGCCGGAATGATCACCGAGATCATTTTAACAACGCCGGGCTGAAGTCCCGAAATATCATTCCGACCTCCTGAAGGTGAGTGAATGATGGACGCGGGTTAGGATACACAAGGCTAAGCACGCTGTCACTGCGGAAACCTAATTGGACCCCGACGGTTTCCAGGAATCGCAGTCCCGTCCATACTATACGCCATGGCACCCGCAAGAAGACCGGGTTGTTTCCATGCACGCGTGCCAAGTCGTATAACAGCTCCCTAAATGGCCTCCCATGTGAAGATGCGGCCGTAATGACCCTCTCTTTGTGATTATCGTCTAATTCACACAGTCTATAGATTAGAGCACACAGGTCGTCTTCGAACGCAAGATACATCATCCATGAACCATTGCCGATCAAAGGCACCACTTTTGACGAAGCCACCATCCGGCTTAACGAACCGAGCATACCCCCCGCTTTCTTGCCGTATACCAGCCCCGGTCGCACTACCATGCCGCCGGCCTTGAGCGCGTGATCCTCGATCGCCAATTTGGCTTTTCCATACAGCGACCGGCAGCCGGAATACGCGCTGATCGAGGATATACAAACTATTTTTTCTACCGAAGCCTCGCGTGCGGCAGCAAATAATTGAGCGGCCCCTTCTACGTTAATACGCCATATGTCGTTTTTTATAGTTGGCTGGAAATCATATGCGCAGTGGATTAGGACGTCGACGTCCCGAAGCATGTCTGAAGAAACACCCTGCTCCAGCGAATAGGGTAGACTTTCCCTTTGTTGCTGCCCCCGATGGCTGCGGGACAACTCCAACACCTCCCAACCATGACTTCGCATGTACGCCACGATCCTAGATCCGACGTAGCCACCCGCTCCCGTAACCGCACATTTATGCTTCATGTCTCACAGCCCATACCCATATGGTCGCCCCATTCCTTATGCGAATAACAATGCTGACTTCAAGCTGCATCCTGCATGTACAAACTGCCAATACGATGGGCGTTCGCCATAACGCTAAGCGTGATCGTGGTAGCGGGAACACTAGGAAATACGCTCGCGTCAACAATATGCACCCGCCGCATTCCTGCCAATCGGCCAAGCAAGTCCGTTTCCAACTCCCCAGGGGTATGCCGCATGGGGAATGTTCCGCCAATATGGGACCCTTGTCCGGGTTTTCCTATTTGCAAAAGGGGAAGGAGCGGTATAGTCCGCAAATGTCTGCTGCATTTGAATAGTTTGCGTGTAATAGCTCGCACATATGCATTCGCCACCGGATTGGGTACTGCTTCCAGTACCAATTCGTCAGTCGATACGCCGTGCTCAAGTCGAATCGAAATAGCGGACGAATCGTTGGAGTGAAGATACCCCTGCAACACCATCAGCCTGCCAAGCAATGAATCTGACAGATATCCAGCGATGCGATCAAATGGGCCAAACCGTTTCGTCAGAGTGCGTTGGTACAGATCGCTATAGGTATACGCTTGGAGATGCGCGGCATGCCTTCCCGGCGTGCCGGCGTTTATCTCAAGAAATACCTGAGAAAGGGTATGCAGGGACTCGTGTGCGACTCCCATCGTGTGCTTCAGACGTAGCAAAGGCAGCAAAAAGTATTGACTGTTCCTGATCGTTAGTCGGCGACCGTGAGCCGCGGCAGAGGCCAGGATAATTTTTGCCGTCCCTAGGACACCCGCGGCAAGATATACGCGTTCGCCGCGAAGAACAAACCGCAACTGATTGGACGGATGGCGGCACGCTAGTGTAGTCTCCTTCTCATCCTCAGCGATGCGATCCACAATTACGTCTGGACGATAAGAAAATCCCGACCGGGCACGAAGCATTTCAATGGTCTGACCAGAATTGTAAATCAGCTTTCGGGGACAACCATATAAGCACATGGCACAATAGACACAACCCCCTTGATCGCCAACGGCCTCAACCTGAACAGCAAGCCGTGCATGGCCATAGCGAATTCCTTCTTTGCTGAGCATTTCGCGAGATGCGTCCAAATCGCACATGAACGCTCTAGCCTGGATGCTGGGCCTAAGCGACGCAAAGTGTGAGGCATAGAAGGGAAACTCGGCTTCAAGATCATCACGCCGAGCGGCAAGTGGCATCAGTTCGAATGCAGCCCGATAGTGTGGGGCAAGGTCGTCGACAGTAAGGGGCCAGTCTCTAATGTCCTCGGCACGATACGGTAAGACAGCGCTTCCCCAAACGTTGCTCAAGCCACCACGCGCGTTGGATGAGACAACTTCAACCCCCGACTGAATAACAGCCATACTGCCCGCGACGTCGCGGTATGGGAAGTCCGAACCATAGGATAGCTTTCTTGGCATCTCGCGCGAGCCTGCAGCCGCCTCCCCTCTGAGCACGGAAAGGGAGTTGTTCGACCATTCAGCCGGTATGACTCGCGAAAGGGAGTCAACGAGTGTCGAACGATCCGTCTCCAATTCTAAGCCGGCATCTAGCATAGTCACTTTGGCGCCCTTCTTAAGTAGGGCATATGCCACAGATACTCCAGCAGGTCCTGATCCTATAACGTAAACCATTCGCTTTTTAGATACCGCAGTGACGCTATGTGACGGTAGAGACAAACACCTGTCCCGAACATTCAACTAGCTCACGTTGCTTGCTTCGTATTCGTCACAGCAGAACGATACCGACTCACACTCTCCGAATGGAAGCCCTCAGCAAGATAGTATTGCTTTGTATAGATAGTCAGCAAAATGCCCAGCAGCGAAAAGGGTATCAAAAAACTCTTCGGCGTAGCACTATTGAAGGTTTCGGAGGCGTCCACCTTTACGAGCCATATCACTACTCCACCGGAAAGCATGAGAAACAAACCCGAGAAACGCATCAGCGCATCGTTATACAAGCTCGCCCCTCTCGCAGCAATAAGCATAAACGCAGGCATCAGAAGCAACAAGTTGTATTCCGCGGAAGCCGAATGAAATAGCAATGGCACTGTGGTCAACACCAGAATTTCATCAAGCCAATCCGCTGACTTTCGGCACCTGACATAGAAATAAATAACGGAGACTAACCCCAAGGCCAATAGGAAAAGATTCCACGCCGGCACATCTGAGACCAAGTTTATTTTGACGGAGTAAAATAGCGTGTGCAACAGCACTCGGAACGCCTCGAAACCTGCAGCGCCGCCTTGCAACTTCCCTCCATCGGTCGCGACGAAATATTGTTGGGCAACATTCCTAACCATATGACCAAATGGCGCGACCAGCGCGTATTTAAATAAAGCCCATTTGCTGAAATCAAATCCAAAGAGGAATATTAAAGAACAACATGTCGCAGATATAATAGTTCCAAAGAATATCCCCAATTGGCGGAAACAGTAGCGCAGGACGAAAATTACGAACACGACGTTGACGACCTTCAAAGCGATCAGGAAACCAGCGCACATAGCACACCAGCCATGCTTCCCGCGATCGTAGAAGTACAGCATCAACGATAGGAAGAAAAAAGAGACTATGGCGTAGTTTCCTCGCTCAACCACAAACAGGATGGGGTAGCAAATGGCGAGAAACACCACAAGAAAAAAAACTCCATCGCCCTTGAGCCGGTTGGCAATAATAATTTCCCGTCCCAGAAGTATCAGGGGGGAAAGAAACACCATAAGGTAAACTGTATAAATGACTATCGTTGCCTGCCGAATATTGTGATATCCAAGTCTCCAACCCGAAAGGAATGTAAATAGTTTCGCTAGTGCGTAAGAGAATGGGAAATAACCTGTATTGATCGCCTCAAAAGTTCCTTCGGCCACCGTGAGGGACTGAAAGTAATAATCCCAAAAATTACCATACGTAAAACCAATCTTAAATTCGTTGCGCGGGAAGCCGAATTCAAATCCTGCATAGTAAAACAAGACAACAATCACAAGATTAAAGAAAAACACTGGCTTTAGAATGTCGACCCAGCTTTTCCGCTGACGGACGAAAACCAGGTAATATGAGAAACACAAAACGAACGCCGTGGCGACAAATCCGTACACCCCTCTGGCAATGGCACGGGTCATGACCGTGTTAAAAGCAATGGCCATTAACAATAGCGCAGAACACACCAAATAGACCGCTTTCAGGAAACGGTTTGCATTGTCTACATTCATCGCTCCTCCACATGGACTAACTGATCACAGCAAGAAGATGATCAAGATAAATTCATTGGGCCGGCTAATTTAACAGATTGCGCCTTATTCGGCCTACCACTTTTGAAATAGGTCAAGGAAGAGCAAAGCCAAACGACGAGGACGGAGCATGTTGCAGTCTGACTGAACAGTCAAGTTAGCAGGCAGGTTGGTATTTGGTTTGACGCAGAAGAAAGGGGCTATACAGAAACTTTGTCCTTTGTTTGAATGTAAAGGATGTTCTTCTCCAAGACGATTTCGTGGAACTCCGTAAGCACTTTTTGGATCGTCGGACTTAACAGATTGAGTTCGGCAAGTGGAGTAAACACACGACCATGCCACGGACAGGTGATTCGTTCTGTCACGCATGGATGGCGGTCTAAGCTGGCTCCTTCATGAGGACACATTCGACCATATACGAAGAGCTTCTGTTCTCTCCGCACCACCCGCAATCCTAAATGATCGTCGCGACCGACCAGCCATTCTTGTTGTAATCCCGCTCCTTGCTCGATGCTGAGCTGCACCGGCGAAAACGGCGGTGAGGCGGGAGGAGCAACCACGTTGGAACATACAAGATTCATGGTTTGCTCAAAACCATAGCCTTCACTTGGTCTTTTAAAGGTATAGCCCCAAGAGCGGAGTTGCCCCCTTCTCTCGCGCATGGGAATATCTGCAGTCATGAGATTTTTGTAATTCTTCTTAATAAGCCACCGAATGAGGGGAAATAAAAACTTGAGGAATTTCGGAGACCCAACGCTATAGGTTGTCACCACTTTGGTTTTGGTCGCATCTAGAGTATCGTATGTCGTTTCAACGACTAACACAAAGAACAAAAAAGTCGTGTAATAAATTTGAGTCCGTTCATCAAGTGAATAATTGAACACGGCCATTGGGATCTTTACCCCGAGAACCTTTTGTAAATTTATAGTGGAAATCTCGCGCCTACCAACATTAGCAATGACCGTCTCGACAAGTTCATGGACGCAATGAAGGTGCGGTACGTCCTTGTAATTCCATTCCGCGTCTGCAACAGCATAATGGCCCTCGTGCTCCATGGAGAAAGAAGAAAAGTACAGCCCTTGGCCCGTAAGCTGAACAATAAGTTGCTCTTTACTTCTTCTCATGGATGGTCACTGGAAATTTATGAATTAATTTTTGGGAGTAGCAACCGTAATAATATTGCCAAGTCTCAACGGAAAACTAAAGAGATTTGGGAGCCAATTAGCAGACATTCCCATCGCCCACAGGAGGTGCCTGATTAAATATCCTACAGGATAGTGGTTGTAGGACTTGACGACGTCTAAGACTTTATAACCCGATGACTCAAGAAGTCGAGCAATCGTGTTAGGGGAAAAGAGCTGTGGATGCTGAAGACAAAAAGGTGGCCATCCTCCTCTAAGAAACCGGGAAAGCAATGAGCTTTCATCGTGAGTAACAAAAAGCAAGACTGCCCCATTAGTTAGAATCGGTCTCATATCTTCCAAAATACGACGAGGATTCAGCAAGTGGTCCAGGACATGAACCATGCTTAATACCGATATTTGAGCTTTAGGGACTATGTGAAAATCAAACATAGACGGGAAAATCTTGTATGGTGTACCGGCAATTTTGCGTTCCAACTCGGGATGCACCACCTGATTGGGTTCAAATAGCCACATGAATTTGAAGTCGCCTTTTTTAGCGCACACATGAGCCAAGAACCCTTGGTCCGTCCCCACCTCAAGATAATCTCCCGTAAGCGGAGAGAATTTTCTGAGAACGTCAAAGTAGCCGCATTGGGTTTTTTCAAGCGATTTTAAAGGTACATCGGCCATATTATGCGCCATGCTCTTGTAGAGCTGATTCAGCTGATCATTTGAAAAGTACGTTGGGCAATAAAAAGTTCGACAGTTCTTGCACCTATAATAAGAAAAAAATATCTTTTCCTTGAAGAAACCGCTCCAATGTTCTTTCAACGCATTCATATCGGCCGACTCAGCAGGAGGGTGGGACGAACAACGTGAATTTTCGTACACTTCTTCACATTCACAGACGGGACAATTCCGCCTTGTGTACAACTGAGGTGTAGACAAAAGAGGCACATGAGAAGTCATCATAGCTTGGTTCAAGCTTTCCTCTGATATGCCGTCAAAAGGATACCTTTTTTGACCGGTATATAATCATCCTTTATTGCATGGAAAATCCGCTGTAGCACACCGAGTCGTACGACCCTCAGCCTGGATTCGGGTCCGATGCCTTTATTGAAATTTGCTTCTTTTGAGACTATCCCGCGAATGATATCTCCATTAAGGTTTCGCTCGATATCTGTGTCGACAAACAAGTAGCGCGGTTTTTCCGATTTAATACGTTCAATACAAAGATCGCTTTCCTTAGTCGTAATCACAAACCATTGAACATCAAAAAATGGCATCGCGCTATATCTGTCGGCTAAGAAGGGAATATAGTTATCATATTTCGAAATGATGTATATGGCTGAGTTGGCGCCGGAAAATTCTTTGACTAAAGAAATAGAATCTTCAAACGGCTTCGGGTCCATGGTAGAGGTAAAGGTGCCCTTTTCCAGGTTCCATTTGAAAGCTTTATGGTCGATAAAATTTTCATCAAAAGTCCGCTTCGAAGAGTAATAGGCAAAGCAACCAGGTATATAGACGAATCCAAAAGAAGCCACAATTAGGACAAGTAAAAGCGGCTTTTGATATTCTTTGAAGCTAGTCCTTTCGAAAACCAATTTCAAATAGAGGACTGCACACAAAACTAACAAAGGAGCAATATTCAAAATATGTGGTTGGGTATTTCCCCATGTATAGTAAAGAAACAAACCTTGCGAATAGAACATCAACAGCAGAGCGAGATATTTCAAATTGCCATAGGCATTCCCGACGTGTGAGAGAAATGCGTAACCAGCACTCATAATCATCATGGTCAAAGCCAACCTGTCTATTGAAAACGGCGGTCCAGCAAATCCACTTAGATAATATGAAAGCATGCTATTATGAACTAACCCATTTACATATAATGCCACCGCTGGAATCACTAATATAAGCACGGTGCATGAGGAAATATTGATGATTCCACGAATAGAGAACATTCCTCGGTTAATCAATATCATGATCGCGAGTGCCCCAAACAGAGCGGCAGCAAGGGCAAGCCCAAATTGAAAGTTATTTAGCATTCCCAGTAGGGCACAAATCATAGCAATTACCAGATAACCTATATGCTGTCTTTTCAAAAACATCCAGAAGGCAGCCATCACAGGGACGTCGAAGAAATGACGAAGAGGATTCAGCCCCGGTCCTAAGCTGAGGAACTGAAAATTAATAGTCATAATATATCCAAATGCTAAAACACAAACCAACATAGTGTAAAAAACATCGCCCAACAAGAGCAGAGCACATAAAACAAAAACGGCAAAATAGACCAACCAGAAACTATACCAAACCCTAAAGTAACGATCGTATGTAATCCCTCCCAACGACTCTAAAAGGTTTGCCATCAGCACGACATTTAAGGGACCATACTGAGCGTTGATTTCTTTTAACGGCTTTCCTTTTACATACTCATTGATTGGGCCAAGAACAAAATTGTGATGGTGAATCACCCATCTATTTAAAATCTGATGAAGTATCTCAAATTTGTTTTTTTCCAAAAACTCCCATTCCTCGGGGGAAGGTGTCCTATCCCACAACCGCTGAGCTGCTGAAGATGCGTCATACAACCAACTGACTTGGTCCCGATATTCATCTTCCCGGTATATATAAGAAAGCAACATATGTTCATCGACAGTCATCGCCCGGTTTACGACCAAGGCTTGCAACCCATCGTTGTAATAATAATCGGTAGCATGGTCTTCGAGAAACGATGCCAATAAACTGTTTTTTGGAAGACGAACATAAGTGCCATCGCGAGGCATCGGTGTCGCGCCAAGATCACGAAATGGATCATACTTGTTGAGACCACCTATGGCGTGAGTATTTATATAGTTCGTACTTTGGACAAGGTTTCCATTTACGTAGGTATATCCTGGTATGTCAAGGTATTCATTTATTAGTTTTAACTCACCCCAAATAAAGGGAGAAAAAACGAAGATAAAATGAAGACAAATCAGGCATAACACGCTTACCATGATCCTGGTTAGGCGCCGGGAATGAGCCCACTGGTTAATCTTTTCTATTAAGACTTCGCGTGTCATGGTAAAGCGAACGGGTCGAAACGTTACACGGCGTCGAATCTGGCTCGGTGCAAAGAATGGTATGATAACGGTGGCTATCCAGCTTACTGTTAACACTAATGACGTTATGGACAAGACATGATTGTTTTTCCCTCGAAACCAACCAAAGACCAATCCGTTGAATCCGATGAGCAGTAGCCCACAAGCAATCACCACTGATCGACCAAGGTGTGTCTTTCCATTCCAAAGCGTTTCTAAAAAGCTTTCACTACTAGTCCGGGCTACTGCTAAATAGAAGACGAGGTAATAAAGAAACAGCGCAATCCACGCCCCCCCTTCAAACATCAGTTCTTGTGGCTTTCCCGGAGATAGCCAGGGAATTGCCCAATCGTTGTAAATACCAACTTCGATGGCCAGAGACGGTGTTGATTTCAATAATCGAGACACTCCGTAGACAATTCCTATTAATCCAAGGCTGCAAACTAACATCCAACCTGAAAGAAACTTTTTTGACATTTCCGCTTTATCCTCCATCATCAAGAAGGCGAATGTTTGTACGCCTAATTGCGCCGAAACATAGATTCCTTAAAAAAATACCTGCCAGTCTTACTGGTTTCACGATTGGAATTAGTAGGATAAAGTTCGCAAAGCATCCGATCACCCAGCTTGACGCAGAAGGTCACCCAATGCATAGTAAGCTGGATTCAACCAACGCTATTGGAGATGTCCTCTCTGTCTCTTTTCATGACGCACTTTGACCTTATGCAGAGTGCTTTTTCGCTATTTTCTTCCAGAATTAGGCTCTACATTAGCCTTTATTCGAACCAAAATTAGAATGAAGCAACGCATTGAAGTCTACTGTGGCTATGCATTACTCATCATCCCTCTAACGATTTATTATCTACTGTACTTCGATAAGTACTTGCCAATCACTGAAGGATGGTTTTCAACATACGCCCATCTTATCAGGATCGGGCAACTACCTTACCGTGATTTTTTTCTAGTACTCCCACCTCTTTATCCTTATCAAATGGCCGCGTTTCAAACATTTTTCGGTGAATCGATAATCAGCTTGCGCTATCTGGGCTTGGTCGTCACTTGTGCGATTGGTGTCGCTTTATTTGAAATTCTAAGCACTCTTTTTAACCGGTGGGTCTCTGCTTTTGCAGCATGCATTGCATTAATTTATTACCAATCTGGAAACGCCTATATAGGCTACGACTTTACTCAGGTTCTTACACTCTATTTGTTCTTGGGTACCATGTTTTTAATCAAATATTGCGATCATACAACGTTCACTAGTACAAACCGTGGAGGCATTTTGCTGTTTTTGAGTGGCATGTTTCTCGCCTTGGCAGTTTTGACTAAACATTCCAATGGTTCCATCGGAGCGTTGGCTGTATTACTCTCAGGCATCGTCGTTCTGGCTCATTGCGAACGACATCCGCACGCCAGCACACGACTACTCTCACTTGGTGGAGGTTTCATTTTACCGATCATAATGACCTGTGGGTGGCTCGCATACAAAGGAATTTTGATGGATGCTGCTTCGAACGTTCTCGTTGCGGCACTGCAGGCAAAAGGGGGGCCGCAGGCAGCGTTCATCAATTGGTTTAAAAACCTTATAGCCGAAAGATACGTATTTCACACGAGAAAGTTTTTTAAACGCCTTCTGGTACTTGTACCGGGCGTCATTGCGCTTTCCTGTTTTCTTGGAATCATGAGAGATGTCCTTCACTATGGAGTGGATAAATGGACACATAGCTTGTCTTTAAAGTTGGGGCGTGCCGACACGCAAGAGCCTCCTCTCGGACGGCTTGGCCTGGCCATACTTGTATTAGGTTTTGCCTGTCTCGTCGGAATCATTTATGCGATTCATCATGGTCTACGTATTCCGCAGGCCACGATGAATCTCGGAACGCTTGTACGTAATCAAATAGTTATAGGATCCATCAATCTCTATGTTATCGGAGGCATAATCGCCTTAGTACTTTCGGTCCGTAAAAAAACGATGCTCGCGGTAAGGTATTTCATCGTATTCGCACTGGGAATCGGCCTTATCGTAGGGAATGGAACGTCCGGTGGATTATCGGAAGTTAGTTCCTTTTTGGGATTGGGTATTGCATCAGCCTACCTCGTAGGAATCGCATCGCGATATGCAATACCACTGCTCATACCGTTATGGATATTTCTTTCATTAGCAACCGTACTTATCGACAAGAAATTCTCATCACCGTACTATTGGTGGGAAATGACGAGCACAGACATCCGAACAGTTCATTGTGCATCTAGTAAGGGAATCCTCGAAGGTTTGTGTCTAGAGCCGACAAAGATGTCAAAAATAGATGAAATTATTAATGAGGTTCAGATTCAAACGCATGAAAGCGACAAAATCTATACCTATCCCCATATTCCCATTTTTCATTTACTGACCGGCAGAGATCCTTACGCCAAAGCTCCAGTAAGTTGGTTTGACTTCATGAGTGACGACTGGGCGCTCTATGTAAGTAATGAATTATTAGCGAACCCTCCTCCATTACTGATTGTGGCGGATGTACCAGAAACCGTAATGGAGGCGCACGAAAGGCTGTTTAGAGGCGGTAAACAGCTCGGCCAGCGTGAAATCCTACGCTCAATTCAGACATTGGAGAGCAAACACATAATAAAGAAAGTGAAAATAGTGACTGAGGTTGATGGCTTAAGCATCATCATCTACGCCAAAACATAAGATGTGTAGTACTTACTCAGGCATCGCCAGTCCGGCATTTACACACTCCGCCTGTATACGGTAAGTAGCACGCCTTTTTTCACGGGCACATACTCTTTCTTTACCGTCCGGAAAACTTCCTGAAGCAAATGCAGTCGTTGTACGCGCTGAAGGGATTCCTCGCCTGGGAAACCGATTGACTGCAGTCCGCCGAGGAGTATCTCCCCGTTAAAGTTCCTCTCGATATCCGTATCCACGAATAAATATTGAGGCTTGTTTTTCTTGATGCGCTCTACACTGAGCGCAACCTCCTTGGGACTGAGAAGAAACCACTGAAGGTCAAAGAACGGCATGGCGCTATATTTGGCGGCGAGAAATGGCACAAAGTTGTCATATTTCGAAATGAGATGGATCGCATTGTTGGAGGGTTCATATTCTTGGATCAAAGAGATTGAGTCCACGAAGTACAAAGGATCCATTGTGGAGCGAAAACGCGCCGTCTCGAAGTTCCAATCGTATGTCTTATGGTTATTGAAAATGTTCGTGAACTCCTGATGTGCCTTGTAGAACGACAACAGCCCTGGCGTATATATGCCAAGAAGAGCTATAGCGATAAGACACGCAACCACAGCGTTCTGGAAACGTTTGACCGAACTGTGATCGATAATGAGTTTAGTAAAGAGTGCCATTCCAAAAACCAATATTGATGCGATGTTGAATAAATGCTTGTCGTCGCCGCCCCAAATGTAAT